>Ga0214921_10001467_pt1 | contig 40170 bp, 35 predicted proteins | sample LL1505_MetaG_FD_177992 | JGI IMG/M metagenome (GOLD analysis project Ga0214921, IMG submission 177992) | Freshwater microbial communities from Lake Lanier, Atlanta, Georgia, United States - LL-1505 | ecosystem: Environmental > Aquatic > Freshwater > Lake | place: USA: Georgia | collected...
TGGAAGGCTTTGCGTCTAATGTTAATTTGAATTTCATTTAAACAATCTTTGCTTCATTGATTCGTACAAGACAATACCAGCAGCAACAGATACATTAAATGAATCAAAATTAGTCGCCATTGGAATCTTGAAAAAATAATCTGCGGCCTTGGCTAAATAAGGCTGAACGCCTTTTCCTTCATCACCCATGATGATACAACTTGGAATGGTTAAATCCAATTCATGCACATTTTTATCGGCACGCATTTCGCTTGTGAAAACTTGAATACCGTTCATATGTAAATCATCCACCGCTTTCAATAAACTAGTAACACGAACAACATGTATATGTTCCAATGCACCTGCACTACTTTTAAAAGCCTCTTCGTTCAATGCGCCAACCCCTTTGTCTGGAATGATCAAAGCTTGTGCTCCACAACAATGTATACTTCTACTGATTGCACCAATATTACGTACATCTGTCACTCCATCCAACATCATAAATAAAGGGACTTCCCCTTTTGCAACTACAAAATCAATCACTTCCTGCAAGTCTAAGTATTTCACATTAGATATAAATGCAAGCACCCCTTGGTGATTTGCTTTGGTCATGCCATTGAGTTTTTCAATGGGCACTAATTGAACAGGTATAGTATGCGTTTTTGCAAATTGTTTGATCTCGTCTAATCCTTCCCCTTGTGCATTTTTTTGTAATAATATTTTTTCAATATTCGCACCAGAATTCAATGACTCAATTAATGGCTGACGACCAATGATAAATTTACGTTCCGTGGTAAAACTTGGCCTCGGGCTAAATCTTCTTTGTCCTGTAAATTTTCTTTCGGGCCGGCCAAATCTATCTGATCGCTCTGGTCTTTCTGGTCTATTGTTTCTTTCCTGCATGCTTCAAAGTTATGGATTAAAATAAAAATCCCGTCCCAATTTGTGTAGAGACGGGATCTTCATTCAATCAATGATTTATTTTAAACCAAAGGCTTTTTTAACCTTGGCAACATAATCTAATTTCTCCCAAGTGAATAACTCCACTTTCATCACCTTCTTTTTACCGTCTGGCGTAGTGAATGTTTTAGTCACTGTCTCGTTCTTACGACCCATGTGGCCATAAGCAGCAGTCTCACTATACATTGGTGTTCTTAACTTTAATCTTTGCTCGATAAAGTAAGGACGCATATCAAAAATGCCTTCCACCAATTTACCAATTTGACCATCTGTCATTTTTACTTTAGCAGTACCGTAAGTATTTACATTGATAGATGTTGGCTTAGCCACACCAATCGCGTAAGAAACTTGTACCAATACTTCTGAAGCTACGCCTGCAGCCACTAAGTTCTTAGCAATATGACGTGTTGCATAAGCAGCAGAACGGTCTACTTTACTTGGATCCTTACCAGAGAAAGCACCACCACCGTGTGCACCCTTTCCACCATAAGTATCAACGATGATCTTACGACCAGTTAATCCAGTATCACCATGAGGACCACCAATAACGAACTTACCTGTAGGGTTAATATGGTACTTGATATCTTTATTAAATAATTTTGCGTATTTCTTATACTTCGCTTGCACTCTTGGGATCAAAATTTGAATGATATCTTTTTTGATTTTCTCCAACATCTTGCCTTCCTTATCAAAATCATCATGTTGAGTAGATACCACAATCGCGTCAATTCTTACTGGCTCGTTTTTGTCGTTATACTCTAATGTTACCTGAGATTTTGCATCAGGACGTAAATATTTAATGGCCTTGTTCTCTCTTCTTAATGCAGCTAATTCAATCAAAATTTTATGCGCTAAGTCCAAAGCCAATGGCATTAAGTCTTCTGTCTCGTTGGTGGCATAACCAAACATCATCCCTTGGTCACCGGCACCTTGCTCTTCTTTTTTCTTTTTATCAACGCCTTGGTTGATATCCGCAGATTGTTCGTGGATGGCACTTAATACACCACAGCTATCTGCTTCAAACATATATTCACTCTTTGTGTAACCAATTTTCTTGATCACGTCACGCGCAATGGTTTGAACATCTAAATAAGCTTTAGATTTTACCTCACCAGCCAAGATCACTTGACCAGTTGTTACTAAAGTTTCACATGCCACTTTTGATTGTGGATCAAATGCTAAAAAGTTGTCGATTAAGGCGTCAGAAATCTGATCCGCTACTTTGTCTGGATGTCCTTCAGAAACACTCTCAGATGTAAATAAATAAGGCATATTGTTTTATTTAGATGTTTATTATAAGGTGTAAATATATTAAATAATCCTAATTAATACTATTGAATTAAAGCTGGCTTATAGGTTCGTATAATAAATACGCAACCTCATTCTGAATTTAGAATGTGATCCCCCACCTAATCTTACACGACCTATTGCAGGTTGATTCCCCAAAGCAGTCGAAAAATAATCGGTGGTTTGGATTTTATTATAAGGATAAGGCTGAACGAACTTTATTGAATCATTCACAGGTGCATACAATCTAAAATCAAATAATGAATCTGTTCTTGAGATTAACCCTTGAACATACCTACTCACATTGAAATTGTAAGTTGCTACATTGCTATACCCATTCAAAGATTTTGAAATTTTATAGCCACCAAATTGTGCTAATGCTTGAGGATTAGCAACACCTTGATAATCATTTGGCACTGACCTTAATTGCTTGGTTGCAGTATCGTACACGCCTAAGAATAAAAAGTTAGGTGCAGTCATATAACTGTCTGTAGTCATTAATCGAGCAGCATCTGGTACTTGTTCTGCAATGAGTTCTGCTCTATGAATGATTTTATTTTTAAAGGTCTTTAATCCAGGCACTTTAATTTTCACCATCGTACCAGGACTTGTTTGAACATACACCAAAGAATCTTTAGCGAACCCATTTAAATGACTCGCAATTTCTGAAGCAGCTCTGTTTCTTTGGATAAAGTTGGCATTTTGTGCAGTGTAATAACTAAACCTTAAATAAGTGACTAAAGTATCTCTTGTTACACTTCCAGTTGCACTGGTAGAATAATATAAAGCCAATTTGGTATTTGAATCTAACAAGGATAATTTAATAAGTGCATTATGACCATCGGCAGCATTAGTCGTTAAAGCAAAACCTGGAAAAGTATTACGAAAAGTTGTATCGCTTCTGTAGACTCCATTAGAATCATATGTTTTTAATAATTCAACGCCTATAGATTGGTTCAACCTTAAACGGATTTGATTTGAAGCATTTTCAAAACGATCATTGATAGAATCTTTTGCACTTTCGAAATTAAATAGTTTGCTATTACCTGCAGCAACCCCTTTTCTAATGCCATACGCATTGGCATAATTGCTTGCATAATATTTACCAACTTCTAAAGGTGTGGTCGGATCAATTTTATTGACATAGATTTTAACAGGCTTGGAAGAATCGCCATAAAAGCCTTTATAACTTAAAACTAAAACTGCAGAATCTACAATGATACTATCTTTTGTTCCCTTAATAAAGAAAGGATAAAAACTAGGCTTTAATTGAAAAAATAATGAAGCGCTGGTATTCCCAAAAATAGGATCATTGGTAATATCACCAATCACTTGTTGGTCTGAAGGATAAATTCTTAATGAATCTTGTAAAACAATGGTTTCTGTTTCGACATCCAAAATGGTGTCTTTGGTCTCAATAGCATCCTTAGACAGGAAATCTATTCCAAGTTCTGAAGTGCTAATTCTAGTACAAGAAAAAAGGAATGTAGCTAAGATTGTAAAATAAGTGACCCTTCTAACTATATTGATGAATGCCATGTATAATTGCTTTACTTGCCTGCAAGTTCGTTGTATAAATCTAAATACTCTGTTAAATCAGAATCCCACCCATTAAAAGGCACCACTTTTTTCCCTTTCACGGATGCAAATTCTGAAACCAATTTTTTATCAATCACATCTGATCCAAAAGAGATCGCATCTGCATAAGTCGCACCACCTCTAAACATCGCTGAGTTGGATAATTCTTTAAATGCTTCTAATTCCTTCTCTTTTATATTCGTATTAATCAAAGCCTTGGTCAAAAAATCTTTTGGAAACAGCTCTTCGAATGTATTTTGTCCAATGGTGTACACCACTTTTGCATTGGAGAATACGGGTTCTTTCTTAAAAGCAGTTTTAATATAAGCTGGGATTAAACCTGTCATCCATCCACTACAGTGAATAATGTCTGGAGGCCAACCAAATTTCTTTACGGTCTCTAAAGCACCGCGACAGAAGAAAATAGTTCTCATGGCATTGTCATCGTACCATGTTTCATTTTCATCATGAAAAATATGCTTGCGTTTAAAAAAATCTTCGTTTTCTAAAAAATAAACCTGAAGTCTTGCATTCGGTAAGGATGCCACCTTAATTTGTAAGGGATAATCATCGCTTTCCACTTGAACATTGATTCCAGATAATCGAACCACTTCGTGTAAACGGTGTCTTCGCTCATTAATCACGCCAAATCTTGGCATAATACAACGTACTTCTAATCCACTGTCATTGCTTTTAATTGCGAGTTTATTAATCACCTCCGCAAATTCTGTCATCTCCAAATAAGGTGACATTTCTGTAGCAATGTATAAGATTCGTTTTTTTTCTAACATTCCGTTTATAGTTTAACTCAATAACCGCTTCGAGTTGGCGAAGGTACGGATTTTAAAGGACTTTATAAAACCCTAAAAAAGGCTAATTATTAACGCTTTCTCAAGGGTATTATAGACATTTGGTTGTAAATTGCGTGGCAACTGAAACCTTGCAAAAATGGGAAAGTTTGTTAAAATCGGGTTCTTTTTTCTTTTAGGTATCGCTTTGATATGGTGGAGTTTACATCAAATTCCAGCCAAAGAATGGACAAAATTCACCCTTGCCCTTAAGCACTCAAAACTTTGGATTGTATTCCCTGTCTTTATAATACTTGGCCTTTCTCATTTTTTACGCGCATTAAGATGGCGCCTCATTATGGAACCATTGGGTTATCAACCAAGTATGGCGAATACCTACCTTGCCGTTTTAATTGGGTACCTTGCCAACTTAGCCGTTCCCCGACTTGGAGAGGTATTAAAGTGTACAATCTTGGCAAAATATGAGCATGTGCCTGCAGAGAAAATTGTAGGTACCATTGTGGCTGAAAGAGCATTTGATGTGTTGAGTCTTGGTATTGTATTTTTAATGGCCCTTGGCTTACAATTCAATGTGATTGAAGCTGGATGGAACCAACTAAAAAGTCAAACGACAGCGCCAGTGATCGATGCGCAAAAAGGTGACTGGAAAATATATGTACTTGTTGGCATTGGTATGCTATTGATCGCACTATTTTTTGTACTTAGAAAACGTATTCCAAAATTGATTGCTTCCATTCAAAAAATTATCAGTGGCATATGGGAAGGGGTTATGAGTGCTACTAAATTAAAACAACAGAAATTATTTTTTCTTTACTCCTTTGGAATTTGGTTTTTGTATTTATTAGCCACTTATGTAGGATTGTATGCTACTGCAGGAACCGAAAGTAGTTTTGCCACTGCAATTAGTTGTTTGGCCTATGCAAGCATAGGTATGATTCTTACACCAGGTGGCATAGGTGCTTATGCTTATTTTATGGCGAAAGTGTTAGAACTCAACGGGGTTGATTATACATTGGGCCTTGCCAATGGTACTTTACAATGGTTTTCACAGTTCTTAATCGTCATTGTATTGGGTGGATTAAGTTTAATTTTATTACCTATCATCAATAAACAAGCAAAATAAGATGCGCGCAGTGGAACAAATAGCACAAAAAATCATGTCCCTTGATCAAGCAAAAGCTTTCATGCAAGCTTGTAAAATAAAAGGAAAGACAGTCGCTTTCACCAATGGTTGTTTTGATATTTTGCACCCAGGTCATTTATTTTCTCTAGCTCAATCTGCTAAAGAGGCAGATTATTTGTTAGTAGGTTTAAATAGTGACGCAAGTGTTAAAAAGCTAAAAGGTCCTGAACGTCCTATCCATTCTGAATCAAGCAGGGCATCAATATTGGCCAATTTAGTATTGGTGGATGTGGTGGTGGTGTTTGAAGAAGAAACCCCGCTTCATTTAATTCAAACCCTTCTACCAGATGTACTTGTAAAAGGTGGAGACTATACCATCGAGACCATCGTTGGTGCAAAAGAAGTGATAGCGAACGGAGGCAAGGTCATTATTAACCCAATTGTGGAAGGATTTTCCACCACAAATATTATTGAAAAAATAAAAAAATAAATATGGAATTTTTAAAGCAATTACAAATTCAAAAAGAAAACGAAGGCAGTTCTACAGGTGCAAAGTGGATTCAAAGTAGTGGAGCAACCATCTCCTCTTTTTCTCCAGTCGATAACCAATTGATTGGTGCAGTAACCACCACTGATAGAGCTGCGTATGATCAAGTGATTGCAACAGCACAAAATGCTTTTGTAGCATGGCGCAATTGGCCAGCACCTAAAAGAGGTGAAGTGGTGAGACAATTAGGTGAAGCTTTAAGAAAAGACAAAGCAGCACTTGGTCAATTGGTGAGCTATGAAATGGGAAAGAGTTTACAAGAGGGATTAGGAGAAGTCCAAGAGATGATTGATATCTGTGATTTTGCAGTAGGCTTATCAAGACAATTGTATGGCTTGACCATGCACAGTGAAAGACCATCTCACAGAATGTATGAACAATGGCATCCCATGGGCATCGTTGGAATCATTTCTGCCTTTAACTTTCCAGTAGCCGTATGGAGCTGGAATGCAGCATTGGCATGGGTTTGTGGTAATGTAACAATTTGGAAGCCTAGTGAGAAAACACCATTATGTGGTAATGCCATTCAAAAGATTGTAGAAAAAGTTTTTGCAGATAATGATGTTCCAGAAGGTGTCAATAATTTAATTCAAGGAGGACGTGAAGTGGGAGAATGGATGAGTCAGGATACCAATATCCCATTGGTTTCGGCAACAGGTTCTACGCGCATGGGTAAAGAATTGAATAAAGAAGTTGCTAGCCGTTTAGGTAAAACTATTTTAGAATTAGGAGGTAATAATGCCATCATCATTACAGAACACGCCGATTTAGATATGTCTTTAATTGGCGCGGTGTTTGGAGCTGTTGGTACTGCAGGACAAAGATGTACTAGCACAAGAAGATTGATTATACATGAAAAAATTTATGACCAATTTGTAGAAAAATTAGTCAAAGCTTATCAACAAATTAAGATTGGTAATCCTTTGGATAGCAATAACCATATGGGGCCATTGATTGATAAAGCAGCGGTAGAAATGTATTTAAATTCAATTGAAGCTTGTAAAAAAGAAGGTGGTCATTTTATAGTAGAAGGTGGCGTACTTGAAGGAGCAGACTATGCAAGTGGCTGTTATGTAAAACCATGTATAGCAGAAGCAAAACCGCAATATAAGATTGTACAACACGAAACTTTTGCGCCCATCTTATACCTTTTAAAATACCAAACGATCGAAGAAGCCATTGCAATTCAAAACAATGTGCCTCAAGGTTTATCATCGGCTATCATGACTTTAAATATGAGAGAATCAGAATTATTTCTTTCTGCAAAAGGAAGTGATTGTGGTATTGCGAACGTGAATATTGGAACCAGCGGTGCTGAAATTGGCGGTGCATTTGGTGGTGAGAAAGAAACTGGTGGCGGAAGAGAAAGTGGATCAGATGCTTGGAAAGCCTATATGCGTAGACAAACCAATACCATCAACTGGAGTACTCAATTACCACTAGCACAGGGTATCAAATTTGATTTTTAATAGCCACTATGTATAAATTCATCCTAACATTATTTTTGTATACCTGTTCCCTATTTGCTTGGGGACAGGATGTAAAATTCTGGCATTGGAAAGACCTTGAAAAAGATGGCGTGCATGGCGTAAGTCTTTTTAAAGCCCAACAACTTTTAACAGATTTAAAAATAAAGCCAACGCCTATTATCATTGCCGTTTTAGATGGGGGGATTGATACAACACATCCTCAAATTAAACCGATTCTCTGGAACAACGCTAAAGAAATACCTGGGAATGCATTGGATGATGACCATAATGGATATATTGATGATGTTCATGGATGGAATTTTTTAGGCAACGCTACAGGTGAAAACATCAACAAAGCATCGGATGAAAAATCAAGGGTTTACCATCGCTATAAAAATGAATTCAAAAAAGACAATCTAGATAGCACTCACTGGGATTTAACTAAGCAACGGACTTATAAAACATGGCAGCAAGCCGCAGCTGAAATTGTTTTTACAGAAGAAGACGCAGCCAATTTATCTTTCATTAAAATGGCAAGAAATGCGGTGGTTAAGATGGGTGCTATTTTAATCAGAGAGATAGCGGATAGTAATTTTACAACAGAAAAATTGGAGACCTTTCAACCAATTGGGAAATTAACAACGGACACAAAAATTTCTTACCTAAGAACAATGCTGGCTTTAGGCATTGATCGTTCAAATGGCCATCAATCTATTGTAGAAGATCTTAATGAATACATTTCAGGTAAGGAGCAATCTGCCATCTCTATTGATACGCCACCTGAGGATCTTAGAAAAAAAATAACCCATGACCAATACGAAAATTTAAATGATCAATATTATGGTAACAACAATATCACTGGGCCAAATGCAAAACATGGAACACATGTTGCAGGATTGGCTGCAGGTATTGTGGACACGGCTTTTAATAAAATCAACTTTATTAATCCCATTCAAATTATGGGTGTTCGAGTGGTGCCAGATGGAGATGAATATGATAAGGATGTGGCATTAGGTATTCGTTATGCTGTTAACAATGGTGCCAAAATTATTAATATGAGTTTTGGTAAATCCTTCTCTCCAGAACAACATTGGGTAGATAGTGCCATTCGATATGCTGCATCTAAAGATGTCTTAATGATTCACTCTGCAGGCAACGAGTCTTATGACTTAAATGATAAATCGGTCTACCCTAGCCCATATTCGAATGTATTTAAAGACAGAGCGATGAATCTAATTACCGTTGGAGCTAGTAGTGATCCTTTGATTGCTGAAAGTCTATTAACTGACTTTAGTAATTACGGAAATAAAATAGTGGATCTATTAAGTCCTGGAAATAAAATATTTTCAAGCTTACCCAATCAACAATACGGTTTTTTAGACGGCACTAGTATGTCTGCGCCAATTCTGAGTCATATTGCTGCATTGGTTCGTGCTTATTTTCCAAAGCTTAGCGCTGTCCAAGTCAAAGACATTCTATTACAAAGTTGTTGGGTGCCAAAAGAAGGAACAACAAACTTGAATGAAATATGTACTGTGGGTGGAATTATAAATGCAGCAAAAAGTATTGAAAATGCACTCCGAATTCAAAGTAATAACCTTCCATAAATTTTAAAAAATAACAACAACTATACATGTCTAGACCAAGCACCACAGAGTACGCCAGCTTTTTTCAAACCTATATTAATTATACAAGTGGGAAAGACTATGAGATTCTTGTAAAACAATACCATGACCGATTGGTGGATTCGTGGAACGCGATCCCTTTGGAAAAAATAAAATATGCCTATGGTCCAGAAAAGTGGACAATACAGCAAATGTTTCAACATGTAATTGATACTGAAAGAATTTTTGCTTATCGTGCGCTAGCGATTGCAAGGCAGGACAAGACTGCTTTACCTGGTTTTGATGAAAATAGTTATGCAGCAAGCGCAGATGCAAGTCACCGTAATTGGAAGGATATGTTGATTGAATGGAGAACTGTTAGACAAGCTACCAATTTATTATTTGCATCATTTACTCCTGAAGAAATGAAAACGAAAGGCAATTGCAATGGACACGATGTGACTGTGAATGCATTAGGATTTATCCTATTTGGTCATGCATTGCATCATTTGCATGTATTGAAAGAGCGTTACGATGTATAATTGAAATTGAGTTACAGGTGTAACTCAATTAAAGCATTCTAAAAATTCGTATAAAAAAAGAACCCCTAAATAAAAATTAGGGGTTCTTTTTTGCCTTTCGGCCATACTCATTTTTTGAAGGGGAGATCAACCTTAAATATGAATGAGTCGCACATAGTGTGACTTAAATTCTATTATCAAATTATTTAGTTGCATAGATATGTACAGCTAATTGAACTTGCGTATCAATTGCACCCACACCATAGTTGATGCCAAATAAAGTTCTATCAATTGGAAAAAATGCTTCTGCAAAAAAACCTTTCTCATCTGCATTTCTGATGATTGCTTCAAAACTGATCTCTTTTGTGATCCCCTTTAATGTTACAGAACCAGTCAAAGTTGCTTTCTCGCCAGTTGTATACTTTACAGAACTGATATTGAAAGTCGCTTCACCAAATTTAGAGATGTCAAAAAAGTCAGCAGAAGATAAATGACCAGCTAATTTATCGCCAGCAGCGTCTGTTACTTTCATACCAGCAACATCTACTACAAAAGATCCACCAACTAATTTACCACCATCCACTTTTACAGAACCGGACTTCACTGGGAAGAAACCTGTATGGAAATCGGATTTTTTAGAACCTGTGAAATCTACCTTGCTCTTTTGAGCTGTAACAGTAAATGTGTCAACTGGTTTTACAGAAGATGTATTTTTAAATGAGAACAATGCCACTGTGGCCAATGCGAATGCAGAAGAAAGAATGATTTTTTTCATATTTGTTGTTTTTTTAAATTTTTAATTTGCCCTTGAAAGGATGTAACAAATTAGGACAGTTTTAGTTTAGTTTGTTATCAAATTAAGCACAATCTGACCTTTTTTGATTGTTTACTCTTTTTCAAAGATATGAATCAATGTTTAAACAACAAAAAATACGCCAATCTATTTTTCAGTCTATTCTGACTTAATAATCTGCGTTTTATCTATTATCTTCGCCAAAATTTCTCACTATGAACCTGCATGAATATCAAGCAAAAGAATTGCTTAAAAAGTACCATGTTCCTGTACAAGAAGGAGTAGCAGTTGATAACGTTCAAGACGCAGTCGCTGCCTACCAAAAAATTGCCGCAGAAACCAATAATAAATTTGCTGTTGTGAAAGCTCAAATTCACGCTGGTGGTCGTGGTAAGGGTAAAATCAATGGTTCAGAGCAAAGAGGTGTCGCTGTTGGTAAATCTGCAGAGGATATCGAAAACTTTGCAAAAAATATACTTGGTGGCACATTGGTAACCATCCAAACTGGCCCAGCTGGAAAATTAGTAAGCAAAATTTTAGTGGCTCAAGACGTATATTATGAAGGTCCTCAGCCAACGAAAGAATTATACTTGTCTATCTTATTGGATCGTGCTAAGGGCATGAATGTAGTGATGTATAGCACTGAAGGAGGTATGGATATCGAAGAAGTAGCACACAATACCCCAGAAAAAATATTCAAGGAGTGGGTACACCCTGGTGGTGGCTTACAAGGTTTCCAAGCAAGAAAAATTGCTTTCAACTTAGGTTTAAGTGGAGATGCATTTAAAAGTTGCGTAAAATTTGTTACTAATTTATACAACGCATACGTAGGTTTAGACTGCGGTATGTTAGAGATCAATCCTTTATTCAAAACTGCTGATGATAAAATCATTGCAGTGGATTGTAAGATGAATATCGATGATAGCGCTTTAATGCGTCATCCAGATTTATTGGCAATGAGAGATGTGACAGAGGAAGATCCTACAGAAGTAGAAGCTGGTGAATTCAATTTGAATTTTGTTAAACTAGACGGTAATGTAGGCTGTATGGTGAACGGAGCTGGTTTAGCAATGGCCACCATGGATATGATTAAGTTAAGTGGTGGTGAGCCTGCTAATTTCTTAGACGTAGGTGGTTCAGCCAATGCACAAACAGTTGAGGCTGGATTCAGAATTATCATGAAAGATCCAAATGTAAAAGCTATTTTGATCAATATATTCGGCGGTATCGTTCGTTGTGATCGTGTTGCTGCTGGTGTGATTGAAGCATTCAACAAATTAGGTAATATCGACATTCCAATCATTGTACGTTTACAAGGTACCAATGCAGTTGAAGCAAAAAAATTAATAGATGAGAGTGGATTGAAAGTTCAATCTGCTATTTTATTGAGTGAAGCAGCAGATTTGGTGAAGCAAGCTGTAGCGTAGTTTATAAAAACTTTTAAGATTTTTAGTAATGCCTCGATTTTCGGGGCATTATTTTTTTAGGCCTACCCTATATCCTTGATTTTTTTGATGGTCGATTTCGAAAAATAGAATGACAAATAAAACTAGTCTTGCACTAGTCTTACCTCAGAAAGTCCACTAAAAGAATAGACATGACCTGTTGCAAGTTCTACACATTCAATACGAATACGGCGTTTTTTTATTTTTTTAAAGCGTTTCCCTTTTTCGGTTTCAAATAAAACCCCATCTGGCAAATGTGCTAAGAATGCCATCCCTTCTTTTTTAACTTTATCATATCGCCTCAAAACCAATAATAGTGCAGTTTCCCCATTGGCAGTTGCAGCTGGGTTTAATACTGTTTTTTGAAGTGATTTTTTAATATCCGTAGGGAAAATATCTCGTTGGATAAAATCTGCAAGTAGAAATCCATACAATTGTTTCCATTCTTTACCATGTGCCTCTACCCTATTTTTATATTGTTCAAAACAAAGTAAATGACCCAATTCATGCAACAGTGTAATTAAAAACTCATACTGATTTAAATTTCCGTTCACCGAAATTTTATGATTGGCACCCATCATAGGATGTCGATAATCTCCCAAAACAGATTTCCTAGCCTTGGTCACTGTTAAGTGTACTTTATATTGATGAATCAATGCTAAGACAGGCTCAAAAGCACCCTCAGGTAAATAGGCTTTTAATGCTTGAAGTGGATGTTCAACTTTTGACAATCGATTTAATTTAAGCGTCTTTTTTTATTTTAGTCCACCCAATTTCTATCCAGCTATACATTAAATATAAACCCATAGCAATCATTAAGTTGAGGTTTCCAATGGGTGCTTTTTTTTGAGTAGCATACCACAATGCTGCACCTCCAAAAATAATAAACTTAATCATGGTACCTGTCATCACAGACCTTACCATAGCATTGGGTTTGCTTAGGTCTACTTGACTAATTCTTTTAAAATTAAATAAGGCCATAAATAATAAGATCCCATTGACAATGAGAACAAAATTGCTATTGATATGAGTAAGATTTGTTTGTTGCAAGATGAGGGTCAAAGCAAGTACTGCAAAAAATAAGGCAACTATTGGAAGGAACTTTTTTTGAAAATATAAATTCATTTATTTTTTTGATTTAAGCTGGGTATCTTTTACGATTTTGAATAATGAAAATACAATAAATAATGAAGGTAATATCCATAAAAAAAGGGGTGCTATCCTTGCCATTTTTCGATCAATAAATCGTCCTAAAAAAATCAAAATGGTTAACACAATTGCCCATTGGCTAGCAAGACCTGCGAACTTCCCCCATTGTATATTAAAATTACTATTATTTTTCATCTCACTCAATTAGTCTAAAGAAGGTAAACTCTCTGGAAGTGCAAGCGGTATTGTATCCAATTGTTGTGGGTTCCCTTCTGATAATACTTTTTTAATACCCTCAATATATTGTTCTTTAAAATGAACGGCTTGTTCTAAAGAATCTGTGCGAATTTTAAGCAATTCTAAAGCTGATCGGCTTTCTTTAGTACCATACCCAGGGATATAATATTTTAAGGGTGTAAATGCAATCAAAGCAATTGTTAATCCAACTAAAAACATGAATGCAATACTGATTCCAAAATACACTGATTTTCTAGACAATCTAAACGCAATCACCTCGTCATAAGTGTCATCGTTGGTCACCACCAAACGATAGGTGCTGCTACGTCTTTTAAAAGTATTGTTAATATCTAAGTTTGCCATAATCTTTAATCTGTATAAAGGTACAACCTTTGCTTTATTTAAACAGAATATGCCGTATTTTTAAGGTGTTTTTAACCCTATGCAACAAGTTTATACAAATACTAAGTTCATACGCTTCATTTGCTTGATTGCAATGTCCCTGCAATTCCTTATTGGCAGTTCCACCTATGCACAGGATACAACAAAACCTATCTTGGATATTAATAACTCAAAAATTGTAAATAAAGCCAACCAATTTTTAGATACCACTCAAAAAAAGATTAATAATTTTATTTTCAAAAAAATTGATCGACTTAAGGATAGCTTGAATAAAAAAACAAATGACCTCATAGATAAAACGGGCATCAATGAAATTGAAAAGCCCTTACCCTATGAGCGGTTATTGGATAAAAAATACACCCTTGGACGTCGCGCTTATCAAAATACCGTTTCCCAGTTCAATTATTTATTCAATGCTGAAATTACTTTAGACGAAATCATCCAAAAGGCGCGAGCGATTCATGAAGATGATTATACAGAATTACTCCCTTTTTATGATTATGATTTAAGTAACACAGCAAAAGAATCAATTGATTCCATTATTTATAGATGCAATGCCAATATCGTATTGCATGACTTAAGAAGTAATTATGTTGATGACGCTTATTTGCTTTTGGCTAAGGCTTATCTTTTTCACAAAGACTTTGACACTGCTGCAAGTATTTTACAATTCATCAACTATTCCTTTTATGATAAAATAGCTGGTGCAGATCAACCCATTGGTAGCAATTTAAATAAATCTGGCAAATTTAGTATTGCCTCTGTTGAGGACAATCGAGTTTGGGAAAATAAGAATATCCGAAATGAAAGTATGATTTGGCAAGCAAGAAACTATTTCGAAGCTGGTGAAATCAATGAAGGAATAAGTTTATTGCAATTGTTAAAAACAGACGCTGGCTTTCCAAAACGCTTACACCCCTTTTTATATGAACAACTAGCCTATGGCTATTATTTATCGAACATGAATGATAGTGCAGCAACTTATCTTATCAAAGGTTTGGATAACGCAGAAGATCTATTGACAAAAGCAAGATGGTCTTTTTTAATTGCGCAATTATATGAAAAGGAACAAAAAATTGACCTTGCGTATAATTGGTATAAAAAAGCTGGAGTAATTTTATCCAATCCAGTCATATCAGTATATGCCAATATTTATATGGCAAGCATCGATGCAAATAAAGGAGAAAAATCATGGGAAAGTTTAGCAAGTGCTTTAGAGCGCATGTTAAAGAAAGATAAATACATTGGCTTTGCAGACATCATCTACTATGAAATGGCTCAACTGGCCATGCGAAATAAAGCATCATCAAAGGCGAATCAATGGCTTATAAAATCGATTCAGAAAAACGAAAAAAATAATAGGCTTAAACAAAAAGCTTTAGTTCAATTAGGTGCATTGAATTATAAAGAGGATCAATTCAACATTGCTAAGATTGCCTATAATAATTTGAATGATGTATTAAAAACAAATCCAAATTATGACCAAATCACTTTAAGAAAAAAATGGATCGATCAAATAGCCGACTTAAATGAATTGATTGCTAATGAGGATAGTTTGCAAATGATTTATGCTGCTCCAAAAATGAATCAGCTTCAAATGGCCAAACAATGGCAAAAAAATGTAGCTGTCATGAAGTCCTTGCAAAAAGATTTATTAGCTGATCCAAGCAAAAAAACAACGGAAGCTGCAACGAAGAATAAAAATAATCAAAATAATAACCAAGGTTACAGTTTTAGCAATGCTTTTCCAAATACATCCCCAAATCAAGTTGTGAAATCGGACTTCTACTTTGACAATCCACAAAATGTAAGCATGGGTGTTAGTAATTACATTAAAAAATGGGGTGATAGACCAAATGTGGACAATTGGCGTAGAAAAACAACCATTCAATTAACAACAACGAATCCTTCCAATAACAATTTAGATCCGACACAACTTAACGGGCAATCAACTACAAATATCGTTGAGGCTATCAATCCTACCCCCCTTCTACAACAAGACAATACTGATTCACTTGCAATCCAATTGATTCAAAATAATGCAGACCTCAATCAATCTAAAGCCAAAAGAAATAAGAATAGTTTATCCATTGCAAAATTATTTTTATATGAGCTGAATGATTTTGAAAAAGCATTGCCAAGATACCAGGAAGTCATTCAACATAATATTGACCCCAATGCCACAGAAAGTGCTTTGCTAGATTTGGCAAGCCATTATTTACATATTGGACAACCAACTAGGTCTGATAGTATTATACAAATCATCAAGCAAGCATTTCCTGAGGGTAGCTATCTTCAAAAAAAGAAGGCTAAAGAAAATATTGAAAACATCAATAGAAATAGTTCAGAAGCCTATTCGGCAGCTTATTTTACCGCGCAAATTGGAGATTGGGATCAATTTAGTGCACAAATGGAGAATGCACAACAACTATTTAAGGGCACTAAGTGGAACACCCCCTACCAGTTTTTAAAAGTAAAAATGAATGCGCAACAAGGCAAAGACAGCTTAGCAATTGATCTGTTAAATCAGATTATTACACAAAACAAAAGTGAGGCTATTAAGGCAAGAGCGAAGGATATTATCACCGAGATCAATAACCGAAAGGCAACCGAAGCCTATCTTGCTGCATTAAAAATTGAAAAACCTAATAAATTGGTCAAAGTAGACAATGAAACCATTGCTCAAATAAAAAAAGGCCCGGCGATTGCATTAAAGAATGACAGTACATTAAATAATATCAGCAAAACGAATACGATGGTTCCTGTTAAAGTCAATAAAGACAGTTCTCAAGTTTTTGCTGTATCAAATCAATTAGTATTCACCAACGATAGCTTAGAACAACATTATATTGCTTTGCAAACAATGAATGTTTCTGCTGTATTTGTGAAAGAGATTCAAAATGCTTTTAAAGATGTCAATGCAGAAGATTTCAGAAAATTAAACCTTGCAGTTACTTTTGTACAGTTTACAGATCAAAGTCATATCGTATGGATTGGACCATTTACAAATGCATCAGAAGGTCTAACCTATTTGAAACAAGTGAAGCCTAGATTAAGTACAGAAATTATTTCATTTGTCGCTAAAAATCAATACGACCTCACATTGATTGGAAAATCAAATATCATTCAAATTAATAATCAAGAGCAATTGAACCAATATAAGCGCGATAAATCAAACTATTATTTTAAACCTTAAATGGTAAAATGTGAACCCAGAAAATAAAACAACCACAAAAGAAGTTAAAAAGGGACCAAAAAATTGGGCTAGGCTATTTTGGAAATACTATTTAATTGGAGCAGGTATCTTTTTCCTATTCATCTTGATGCTCAATTTTGGATGGATTGGTGATATGCCCGATTTAAATGACATTGAAAATCCAACAGCCTCTTTGGCAAGTCAAGTGTATGCTCAAGATGGTACACCCATGGGAAAGTTTTATTTAGAAGATCGGATTAGTGTGAAGTACAGAGATATTAGCCCCTATTTGTTGCAAGCACTGGTTGCAACAGAAGATAAAAGATTTTATGACCACTATGGTATTGATGGCGAAGGATTATTAAGAGCGGTTGCTTTTCTTGGAAGCCAAGGTGGTGCTTCTACCATCACCATGCAGACTGCAAAAAACTTATTTACAGATAACTGGGGCACCAAGAATAAACTATTAAGAGTCATTCAAAAAATCAAAGAGAGTATCATTGCCATCAAGTTAGAACGCAATTTCACTAAGCAAGAAATCATTACGTTGTATTTAAATACCGTCCCATTTAGTGAAAACCTATTTGGTGTAAGCAATGCCTCTAGATCCTTTTTTCAAAAAGAACCAGACCGTTTAACCATCGAAGAAGCTGCTTTGCTTATTGGTATGATCAATGCCCCTACCAAATACAATCCCAATAGGAATCCTAAATTAGCCATTGAAAGAAGAAATTTAGTTTTGAATAGAATGGCTGGTGAAAAATACATCACCAATGATCAAGCTACTCAATTAAAAGCTTTGCCGTTGGTAACTAATTTTAAGAAGCTAGACGAAAATAATGGATTAGGCCCCTACTTTAGAAGTTACCTTGGAGAGTACATGAAAAAATGGTGCAAAGAACATAAAAAGAATAACGGTGACGCCTATAACTTATACAGAGATGGTTTAAAAATTTACACCACCATCAACCCTCGTATGCAATTGTATGCAGAGGAAGCAGTTGCAAGACATATGGCCTATTTACAAAAAGAATTTAACAAACAATCCAATATTAAAACTGGTACTGTTTGGAAAGACTTTAACAATCAATTAGAATTAGCCATTAAACAAACCGACCGTTGGAGGAATTTAAAACGTGAGGAGATGGAAGAGTCAGATATTAGAAAGACTTTTGACGAGTCTTTACCAATGCGTGTTTTTGCTTGGAATAAAAATAGATTTATCGATACCATCATGACGCCGATGGACTCTTTAAAATACCATAAGCAAATGCTACAAACAGGTTTCTTAGCAGTGGACCCATTTACCGGTGAAGTTAAAGCATGGGTGGGTGGCATTGATTTTAAAACATTCAAATACGACCATGTAAATATCAATACTAAAAGACAAGTTGGCTCCACCATGAAACCTTTATTGTATTCTTTAGCCATTGAAAAATCTGGTTTTACCCCATTTAGTATTGTTCAAGATCAACAACAGAATTTTGAAGGTTATGGCATGGTACCCAATACACCAAAATCTTGTACAGGACAGTCTATGCCAATGGCGCAGGCTTTAGCTGAATCCAGAAACTGTGCCACCGCTTATATCATGAAGCAAATAAATGGAAATGGAAATGAAGCTGCAAAAGAATTAGTAGCCTATTTAAAAAAAGCCAATATTCAAGCAGAAATTCCAGCCTACCCTTCTATTGCATTAGGCGCTTGTGAAGTATCCTTATTTGAAATGGTTCAAGCTTATACCATGTTCCCAGGCGGAGGATACAATGCCCAACCATTTTTCATTAATCGTATCGAAGATAAAAATGGCAATGTATTAGAGAGTTATTCACCACAAAGAAGAAAAGTGATTAGTGAATTAACGGCCTACTCTGTTGTGAGTATGATGGAGGGTGTTATTTCAAAAGGGACAGGTAGGAGCATGTATTCCTACGATATTGGAGCGCAGTCTGTGGCAGGTAAAACTGGAACAACCAACGACAATAGTGATTTATGGTTTATGGGCTACACCCCGCAAATTCTTGCTGGAGCATGGGTGGGTGCGGATGATCGTTATATTCGTTTTACAGATAATTATTTTGGACAAGGCGCACATGGCTCCTTACCAATTTGGGCCTATTTTATGAACAAGGTGGCAAACGACCCTGCATGTAATTTAGATAGAAACGCTAGTTTTGTTAGACCTGATAATTTAAGCACCGACTTTAATGTGAATTTTGTTGGCAAGGATTCAAGTGTAGATTTAACATTACCAGATGAAGATGCAGAGGGCATCGCAGCAGAATCAGATTACAGTTTAATTTCAAATAACGAACCAGCTGTAGAAACCCCTGCTATAAACAATCCACCAGCCAATAAACCGGCATTGCCCAAAAAGCCAACCACAGAGCCTAAGCAAGCAACTACACCTGCTAATAAACCAAAAGCGGTGATGCCTAAGAAACAAAAATAAAATGTTGATTCAATAACAAAGATCTAAATAGGCTGAAATAAAATTCAGCCTATTCTTTTTGCCTTAAAGCGTATTGCAAAGTAAAATGATGGTAATTGTTTTTCTGGAAGAAACCTGTTCCGTATTGAAACTGAATTCTTTTGTAGGGGAATCCAAAACCTGCACTCAATCCGTTTAGACTATTGGGTTGATTGGGAAGGTTTAATTCGAACCTTCGTGCAAAATGATAGCCAAGATCTAATTCAAAATTTTCTCCGATATACAATTGTGATCCCAAAATAAGATGATTGAATAGATTTTGAAGTGAACCAGGTTTTTTATAGCCCTCTGCATTGTAAAAATTGAGGTCATAGTAGTTATCGTTCCAAACAGATAATCGCTCTGCTGTCAAAGAAAATTGTAAAGGAGCATTGGCTAATTTTTTGGACCAGCCAAGTATTAAATTCAATGGCAGTTCCTCCTTCACTTGAAAATATTTTAACTGAGTTCCTACATTTTGTAACAAAATGCTCCATTGTGACAATCCATTTGGTGCAAAATAACTTACTCCAACATCCATTGCAACGCCATTGGATTTATAAGCGCCATAATTAGATTGTATGAATTTGATTTGTGTGCCAAAATGAAAATACTCCTGATAGGTTTTTGCAATACCTACCTGAACCGCATATTCATTGGGATGCATGTTCCCATATTCATTGCCTAAAATGTCCGTTTGTGCAATACTTCCATAGTCCATATAATGCACCCCCCATCCAATCATCCAATCAGATTTTAATTTATTTGCACCGTTTAAATCATATTGTTGTATGCCAGCAAAATAAGGCTTCACACTCAATTGAAATGCACCATCTAAGTTGGTGGATAATAAAGCAGGTTGCATCATAGCTAAGCCAAGATCATTACCAATAGAACTAATATTAAGTCCCCCTAAACTTGTGGCTTTAGCAGCATAGGGTAATTTTAAAAACTGGTAGACTGCATTCCCAGCAGTAGACTGTGCATGAAGCGTAGCACCCCCTAAAAACCAAGCACTATTAAAATAGCAGGCAATAAAAAACCCTAGCCTATAAATGAATTGAAGCACACTCATATAACAAAGCTAGGGTTTGGAATTTAAAAATCACTTAAACAAGGGCTAAATCTAGCACCTGTTGCATATTTTTCACATAATAAAACTTCACGCCTTTGATAAAAGATTGCTCAATTTCATGCACATCTTTTTCGTTTTGCCAACAAAGAATAATTTCTTTCATGCCCGCTCTTTTAGCAGCTAAGATTTTTTCTTTGATACCGCCTACAGGCAAAACCTGTCCCCTCAATGTGATCTCTCCTGTCATGGCTAAGAATGGCTTTACTTTTCTTCCTGTATAAGCAGAACTTAAAGCTGTTAAGATGGTGATGCCTGCACTAGGACCATCCTTTGGAACCGCACCTTCTGGTACGTGCATGTGCACTGACTTCGTATTAAAAAGCGTTGGATCAACTCCAATTTTTTTAGCGTTGGCTTGTAAGTAGGTCATTGCAGTTGTTGCACTTTCTTTCATCACATTGCCTAAATTACCAGTTAGTTTTAATTCACCTTTTCCTTCAGAAAGTAAAGTTTCAATAAATAAGATATCACCCCCAACATAAGTCCAAGCTAAACCAACAGCTACACCGGGCATATTCACTGTTTTATAAAGCTCATTACTATACCTTGGTTGTCCTAAAATTTTAAGTAGATCTAATTTACTGACTGTTGGTTTAATTTTTATTTTATTCGCAATTTGTTTTGCTTGGTAGCGCATGATCGATGCTAACTGACGATCTAATTCTCGCACACCACTTTCTCTCGTATAATCCTCAATTACTTTTTCCAATACATTATCTTGTATTTTGAAATTGTATTTCTCAAGACCATGCAATGATTTTTGTTTAGGGAATAAATGTCTTTTTGCGATTTCAACTTTTTCCTCTACGGCATAACCACTCAGATCAATGATTTCTAAACGATCTCTTAAAGCAGGTTGAATTTGACTGATATCATTTGCAGTGGCAATAAATAAAGTCTTGCTTAAATCATATTCAGATTCTAAGTAATTATCGTAAAAGCTATGATTTTGCTCTGGATCTAAGACTTCCAATAAAGCAGAAGAAGGATCTCCTCTTTGGTCTTTTCCTATTTTATCAATCTCATCTAATATCATGACAGGATTAGACGTCTTTACCTTGCGGATGCTTTGAATGATTCTTCCAGGCATAGCACCAATATAAGTTTTACGATGTCCTCTAATTTCACTTTCATCATGCAGCCCACCTAAACTAACACGGGTATATTTTCTGCCAATGGCATGCGCAATGGACCTGCCCAAAGATGTTTTTCCAATTCCTGGAGGGCCTAAGAAGCAAAGGATTGGACTTTTCATGTCTCCCTTTAATTTTAAAACAGCCAAGTATTCTAAAATACGATTTTTGATTTTACCCATGCCATAATGATCGTCATCTAACACTTTTTTGGCGTGCTTTAAATCATAGTTATCATCGGTATATTCGTCCCATGGAAGGTCTAATAATAAATCAAGGTGATTGTATACCACAGAATAATCTGGTGTACTTGGATGCATACGCTCCAATTTTTCTAACCCATTCTGAAATAATTTCTTAGCAGCCTCAGGCCATTTTTTATGTTCTGCCTTCTTTTTCATTTCAGCCACTTCTCTTTCATTAGGATCACCGCCTAACTCATCCTTAATACTTTTAAGTTGTTGCTGTAAAAAATAATCTCTTTGTTGTTTGTCTATTTCTGTTCTGGTCTTATTGGCCACTTTATTTTTGAGCTCAACAAATTGTAATTCTTTTTGTAAGAACTCCACCAATTTTTCGGCTTTTTCCTTAATGCTATTAATTTCCAGTAAACCTTGCTTTTCTTGTAATTCAATGTTGAGGTTGCTTCCCACAAAATTGACCAAGAAAAGCGGGCTTTCAATATTTTTTAAAATCATGGTTGCCTCTGAAGGAAAATTTGGAGACAACTGAATAATCTGAGCGGCCAAGTCTTTAATAGTCGCTAATAAAGCTTCAAAATGATTGTCTTCTTTTTGAACTGGTACATCACCAATCAGCTTTACTTTCGCTTTAAAAAATGGATCTTCCTCCACCATCTCAATTAACTCAAAACGCTTTTTACCTTGAATGATAATGGTGGTGCCCCCATCTTGCATCTTAATCATTTTAATGATCTTTGCCACCGTTCCAATCGCACATAAATCTGCTGGATTGGGATCTTCAATATTTCCATCTTTTTGTGCTAAAACCCCTACTAATTTATCTTTAGCATAAGCTGCTTTCACTGCTTGGATGCTCTTGTCCCTTCCTACAGTAATAGGAATGACTACCCCAGGAAACAGAACAGTGTTTCTTAAAGGAAGGATTGGGATCATTTCTTCTATCACAAGTGCAGGTTCATTTTCCATATCCTGCTCGTTAAAAGTGAATAAGGGAATGAACTCGTTGTCTTCTTCTGTTTTAAATAAAAATTGTTTATCCAATGTCTTTAGTTTTATAATTCTAGTCAAAATGACATATACCTTTTCAACTACGTAGGTTATATCAGTCTGGTTATATATAGGCAATATTGATGCCAAAAGGAATCAAATGTAAGAAAGCCCCTTGAGTTAGGCACAAAAAAAAATCCTTTCCGAAATTTCGGAAAGGACCTTCTTGCAAGAAGTTATTTAAAAACTTCTAGAACTACTTTTTAGCAGCAGAATCAGTAGCAGTTGAATCCATTGGCATAGCAGCAGAATCAACAGCAACTACAGCTGTGTCAACAGTTGCAGCAGCAGAATCAGTCTTAGCTTCAGTAGAAGCACCACCACAAGCAGTTAAAGCCGCGATAGCGAAAATTGCGAATACTTTTTTCATTTTTAATGTTTTAAGTTTAGTATAAAAAATACGAGAGCGAAGATAAGGTTTAACAATACATTCACCAAAATTTAACTAATTAAATTCATGTTATTTTATAATTAACAGCAAATTCATAGTTTTTTTAACCTAACTACTTCTTTCTGAAGTAGATACGAACAGGTACCCCTGTAAAATTGAAATTTGCTCTCACCTGATTTTCAAGGTAATTCCTGTAAGGCGTTTTGACATCATCTGGAAAATTAGTGAAAAAAGCAAAACTTGGCACCCTAGTTGGTAATTGCTGCACAAATTTGATCTTGATGACGTGTCCCCTAACTACTGGAGCTTGGTATTTCTCAATTGCCTTTAACATGATGTCATTTAGCTTAGAAGTAGGGATTTTACGATGCTTATTTTCATAGACATCCAATGCCATCTCGATGGCTTTGAAAATACGCGTCTTTTCTACTGCTGAGATAAACAAAATAGGCACATCTGTAAAAGGTGCCAGTTTGTCTTTTAGCCTTTTTTCATAGTCTCTAGCCGTATTGGTTTCCTTAGGAACTAAATCCCATTTATTCACTAAGAACACGATCCCTTTTCCTTTTTTTGCAGCAAGGCTAAAGATGCTTAGATCCTGCGCTGTGATGCCCTTTACAGCGTCAATCACCATTAAACAAACATCTGCTTCATCCATGGCTTTAATCGCACGAATCACAGAATAGAACTCTAAATCGTCTTTTTCCTTATTTTTTCTTCTAATTCCTGCAGTATCAATCAATATAAACTCCTTTTGGAACATATTGTAATGGGTATGGATGGTATCTCTGGTAGTGCCAGCGATATCACTCACAATGGTTCTATCTTGGCCTATAAAAGCATTCAATAAAGAGGATTTACCCACGTTTGGTTGGCCTATGATGGCAATTTTAGGCACATTGTCTGCCGCTTCCAATTCCTCGTCTGTAGGTTGCACTTCTGTTATGAAAGTGGTGACTGCGTCTAATAACTCACCAGTGCCACTTCCTGAAATTGAACTCACAAAATAGTTATGTTCAAAGCCCATACTATAAAATTCAGTCGCGTCTAATGCCCTATTTGAATTGTCTACTTTATTGGCCACCACTAAAACTGGCTTGGTCGTTCTTCTTAACATATCCGCCATGGCTGTATCTAAATCGGTCATACCAACCGCAGCATCCACCATAAAGATGATACAGTTGGCTTCGTCAATGGCAATCCTAACCTGCTTTCTGATTTCAGTCTCAAACATATCACTTGAATCAGGCACAAAACCGCCCGTATCTATTACATTGAAATTTTTACCATTCCATTCTGTCACACCATATTGACGATCTCTTGTAACACCACTAACATCATCCACAATGGCCTTACGCTCTTCTAACAAGCGATTAAACAGGGTACTTTTGCCCACATTGGGCCTTCCTACTATAGCGACTGTAAAACTCATAAAACTTAAATTTAATAATCAAATGAACTATCTTAAAATACTATATATCAAATATTTAGTACTAATTAAATTAATACCCAAACTCTTTTAATTTCAACTCATTGTCTCTCCACTTTGGTTTCACTTTAACAAGCAACTCCAAGTAGACCTTGGATCCAATGAAAGCTTCAATATCCTTTCTTGCTAAAGTGCCTATTTCCTTAATCAACTTACCCTTCTCACCAATGATGATGGCCTTTTGTGATTCTCTATTCACCACAATGTCGGCTTGAATCTTTACTAAAAGGGGTTGCTCCTTAAATGAATTCACCAATACCGCTGTATGGTATGGGATTTCTTCCCCAAACAAATGGTATATTTTCTCCCTTATAATTTCACTCACAAAGAACTTAGTCGGCAAGTCACTTAAGTCTGACTGGTCGAAGAAAGGATGCCCACCTTCTGGTATTAATTGTAAAATAACTTTCAATAGCCTATCTATATCACTGATATTCAATGCACTAATAGAGATAATTTTAGAACAATAAGGCTTATTGCTAAAGTAGGCATTCGCTTCCTTAACCCTGCCACCTTCCGCTAAATCCGACTTATTCATGACCACAATACAAGGCACTTTAAGCTTCAATGCAGTGAACATAGCATCAATTTCGTCAAAATCGTCCCTTACATCCACCATTAAAAGACCAAGATCTGCATCTTCCAAGGCGGATTTAACTGCCCCCATCATCTTCTCATGAAGCTTGTACTTAGGATCAATGATTCCCGGCGTATCGGAGAAGATGATTTGATACTCGTCCTCCTTGTTTAAAAAGGCCTTGATTCTATGTCTTGTTGTTTGGACCTTCGAGGATACAATAGCCATCTTCTCGCCCATAATGGCGTTTAAAAGCGTGCTCTTGCCTGCGTTAGGCTTACCAAATATGTTAACAAAACCAACTTTCATTCCTTTTCTTTAATTGTACAAACTTACGACAAAAAAAATCCGCTCTCGATAAGAATCGGGAGCGGGATTAGATGTTGCGAGGGAAGGGATCGAACCTCCGACCTTCGGGTTATGAGCCCGACGAGCTACCGCTGCTCTACCTCGCGATGTTTGGACGGCAAAGGTACGCCAATATTACCAGTAAAACAAGTTTATTAGGAAGATAAACAGCATTCAACTAATTAATCCCTATGCCTAATGCTAGATGCGCCTGTACTTCGTTGCTCTTTAATAGATGCTGTTCCCTTGTAATCGATGCTGCTGGCTCCAGAAGCCTGTGCTTTAAGCATGTCAGAAACATGTACTTTAATATTGCTAGCACCGGAAGCTTCTACAGATGCACCCTTCACCAAATAGTCATACATTTTCACGCTAGACGCACCTGATACTTCCACTATTAAATCATCGCCTGAGCCTGACACTTCAATATCACATGCGCCAGACCCTTTTACTGAAAACGCACCAGCTTGAACAGTTGCTTTAAAATTGGAGGCGCCAGATAATTCTGTCATTAAAGTACTTGCTTTAATATCCCCTTTTAGATCACTCGCTCCTGAAAGATTAATTTTTAATTTTTCTGCGCTTAAGCCATTCACGATTTTAATATTGGTTGCACCTGAGGCTGTTAAGGCATACAATTCATTTACACTCACATAGGCTTTGATTCTATAATCTTCATTCCCCCATTTCCACCATTTATTATAATTATCTGCCATTCTAATAATTAAGGTGCCTCCTACGACTTCTGTGATGATTCTATTTCTATACTCATCCGATTTTGCACTCACTGCCACTTCTGTCTTATTGGACTGACTTATGAATAACTCTATGGCATTGGATACACGAATGGATGTGAAATTAGGCAGTTTTCGTACTTGTACATTTTCGTCATAAATCACGCCCATTTTATTTTGAGCTTGAGCAACAAAGGCCATTAAAAGGCAAGCGAATAAGGCTATTTTTTTCATAGGAAGGGATATTTATACCGTATAACGGAAGGCTTAGAATAAAGTTACAGTTGTTCGTCTTAAAAAAGCGTCCTATTTTTGTACCGTCCTCGGGGTGCTGTAAAAAGCTGAGATAAAACCCGTTGAACCTGAACAGGGTAATGCCTGCGAAGGGAAGGTCACCGCAATTTCTGCGCTTCTTCTCATAGCTATTCCCTGTTCCCGTTATTATTCAACTAACAACTAGCTATGATCAAGTTATTGAGCACTTTGGTATCTATTTTATGTATTACTTCTTTGTTAGCGCAAAAACCAAAACAAATTTTTACTAAAAAAGATAGTTCTAATCAATTCAATGACAGTATTAGAAGCTTACCTCCTCTAGAAATTAAAGCTATTAGATTGAGTGAGCAAGCACCTTTTGCGAAAACAAATATCAGCAAAGCACAAATTGCTTTGAACAATGTTGGACAAGACCTACCCTTTTTACTTGAGAACACCCCTTCTGTAGTTGTCAATGCGGATGCGGGCATTGGTGTGGGTTATACAGGTATACGAATTAGGGGGACGGATGCCACAAGAATTAACTTTACATTAAATGGCATTCCTTATAACGACCCAGAAAGTATGGGTACTTTTTTTGTGAACATACCAGACTTTGGATCTAGTGTGAATAGCATACAAGTTCAAAGAGGTGTTGGTACGTCCACCAATGGTGCTGGCGCTTTTGGTGCTAGTGTGAATTTAATGACCAACGACTATCATCCTGCCTCCTATGTATCCTTGCAAAATACGGCTGGATCTTTTAATAGCTTTAAAAATAACCTTGTATTTGGATCTGGGTTGATTCAAGATAAATTCACCATTGATGGTAGGATTAGCTCAATCATAAGTGACGGATTTATAGACAGAGCCAATAGCTATTTAAAAAGCTTTTTTGTGAGTAGCACTTATTGGGGCAATCAATCTTCTTTAAGGTTGAATATTTTTAGTGGAAAAGAAAAAACCTATCAAGCATGGTATGGCGTACCACAGGAATTAATTGCGACCAATAGAACCTACAATCCAGCAGGAACTGAAAAAGCAGACGCCCCTTATGACAATCAAACAGATAATTATAAGCAAACACATTACCAATTATTTTACAATAAGAACATTAATCGTCAGTGGAAATGGAATACTGCATTGTATTTAACAACTGGGAGAGGGTATTACGAAGAGTATAAAGCTGGCGTCAATTTTGCTGATTACAATATCGATACCACAGGTAAAAAAAATATATCCTCTGACTTAGTTAGAAGAAGATGGTTAGACAATCAGTTTTATGGACAGATTGCTGCACTTTCTTATGTGGATAGTTTAAACGATCTAACTATAGGTGGAGGTTGGAGTAGGTATAATGGATTGCATTTTGGCACACTGCCCTATTTGAATCTGGCCCTTGCACCAGCAAATTATAAATATTATGACAATGATGCGTTCAAAAAGGAAATGAATACCTATGTAAAATGGGAAAGGAAATTAACAAAACAGTTTAAAAGTTTTATTGACTTACAATACAGATTTGTAAACCATCAAATGAACGGATTTACACAAAATAAGGACTTAGTCATTGAAAGAAAATTTGATTTCTTTAATCCTAAAATGGGATTCTCCTATCAAACAAAAAATATTTTTTATTTCACAAGTGTTGCAGTGGCCAATAAAGAACCTATTAGAGAAGATTTTGAAGCGAGTGCCACGGAGCAACCAAGAAAAGAGCAATTGATCGATTGGGAAACAGGATTGGAATTTAAACAACCTAAATATGCCTTTAACGCCAATTTCTACTTTATGGATTACAAAGATCAATTGGTATTGACAGGAAAAATTAATGACGTGGGCGCTTATACTAGAACCAATGTACCAAAAAGCTATCGAGCAGGAATAGAATTGCAACTTAAATATGCACTGAATACAAAAATTAGTTCTTCTTATACACTCACTTTAAGTCAGAATAAGATTAAAGCCTTTACTGAATACATGGATGATTATGATGCCTACACGCAAGTGGGGATACAACATAAAAACACCAATATAGCACTGTCCCCTAATTTGACTTATAACCGAACATTGCATTGGAAACCAAATGATAAGTTCAGTTTTTTTTGGACAACCAAATACACTTCTAAGCAATTCCTGGACAATACTCAGAATAAGGATAGAATTTTAGATGCTTATTTAATCAATGATATCAATGCACATTGGACCATCTTGAATAAAGCAAAATTCACCATGCTATTGCAGGTTTATGCCAACAATCTTTTAGATGTGCAATATGCACCCAATGGGTATACTTATAGTTATATCTCTGATCGTAAAATAACTACATCCAATAATTACTACCCTATGGCAGGGAGAAATTACTGGATAAGTTTGAAGATAGATCTTAAATAACTTTACTTTCTTGCATCAACCCCTTTAATGAACTTAACTAAACCGGTGAAATAAGTATATTGGTCGTCATACATCGACATATGTGATCCTTTTGGACAATATAAGTATTGACCATCTTTCACTAATTTAGACAGGGCTTCCATCGCTTTTGGGTCCATGGTATCAAATTCTCCACCAATACTTAAAGTAGGCACTGTTATTGTATTTAAATCCGCTTTGCGATCCCAGTTCTTTAATACAGCATCTCCTACCACACCAAATTCAGAAGGACCCTGCATTCTTAAATACAAAGGATAGTTCATTCTTGCAAAAGCACGCTTCACAGGATCGGGCCAATTCGCAGGAGGCATTCTTAAAATATGTTCTGGATAATAATAGTCTGTAATAATTTTTAAATATTCTGGATTGGTGTACTCGCCCTTAGCTTCAAATGCACGAATTTTTGCAAGCACATCGGCTGGTAATTTTGGGCCTAAAACCTCATTCGCATATTTTACATAATCAGGAATAGAAGGCACCATATTCGAAATAATAAGCCCCTTTAAATTCTTTTGATACTTAAGTGCATACTCGGTGGCCAATATACCACCCCAAGAATGACCTAATAAAAAGAAATTAGAAGAATCCATACCTAATGCCTTTCTAACTGTTTCTACTTCTTCTACAAATCTTGGTAAATTCCATAAACTAGTATCGTTAGGATTGTCTGAATAAGCCGAACCTAATTGATCGTAGTAGTAATATTCAATTTCTGCTTTAGGAAAATAGGAATCGAAACATTCAAAATATTCGTGGGTAGAACCAGGGCCCCCATGCAACAATAAAACTTTTATTTTAGGATTGTTCCCGACTCTTTTTGTCCATACATTGAATACACCCTTACTTGTTGTAATAGGTATTAATTGAACGCCACCAGAAAGGGAGTCCGCTCTGTTAGCATTGTCATGATAAGTAGATGGTTTATTGTTATCAACATTACAAGCACTCAATGCTAGCGTAACTATGAACAATATTGCAATTAGTTTTTTCATTTTAAATCATTTATAGTGTTAAAAAAGATTATCCTGGGAATTTTTCCTGCCATGCTAACATACCACCTACTACGTTGACTACATTTTTGAAACCATATGGCTCCATCATCATACAAGCCTGTCCGCTCCTGTTTCCACTTCTACAATACACATAAACAGTCTCCTCTTTTAAGTGTTCTACTTCGTCTAACATTAAGGCTTGCACTAAACCAAGAGGTAATAATTGTCCTCCAATATTAAACGCAGCATGCTCATGAGGTTCACGAACATCTAATAAATTAAGTTTTTCGCCTGCGTCTATTTTTGCCTTTAAAGCCTCTACTGTTATTGTATGCATAGGTTGATTTTTGAAATTGTAATATAAGAAACGATGTATTTATTTTTATTGTTGGATCGAATCTCGAATAGGTTTTACAGGAGGAACTTTATCCAATACTAAATTAATTGTAGCTCCTTTGGAGACTGAATTTTGAATGGGCATGCCTAATGAATCTATTTGACTACCGTAGGCACTTGGATTTTGTTCAAATACGAATGCAGTAGCACTATCAACAATAGAACCATTCACGGAAACCACACCAAGGTTGAGTCCTAAACTCATCAACTGTGCTTTAGCTTGTTCATAGGTTAAGCCCACTAAATCTGGCATCAACAAACCTGCAGAAGCACCTCCATCTCCCACTAAAAAATGAATCAATGTGCCAGAAGGGATTTTTGAACCTGGTGCAATAGGTTGGCCATTGACTAATTGATCAATGATGACATTTTTATTTTGATCTGGTACCATTTGAATAGATCCCAATCTTAATCCCAATACTTTTAAATAAGTCTCAGCACTCTTGATAGAAAACCCAATAAGGTTCGGCATATCCACTTGTGGCGCAATCACTCGATTGATTGTTAAATAGACAGTTCTTCCTTTTTTCACAACCTCATCTGCCTCTGGTGTTTGTCTTAATACTGAAGTTCTAGCAAGCGTGTCTACATAAATAGAGTCTTGTAATACCACATCAAAACCCAATGCAGTTAAATTTTTCTCTGCAGCTAATACATCTAATCCAATCACTGCAGGCACTTTTTCAGTTTCGCCATTACCAGTGATCCATCCCAAAGAGAAAAAGAAAATAATAAATAAGCAAAGGGCTACTCCAAACCCAATGAGCACATTCATCCACAATGGCTTTTTTAATATGTCGTCAATGAGTTTCAAATTGCTTGATTTTATTTTTGTTCCAAACTATCTTCAATAATCCAACCATAAAAATCTGTTAAGTTCCAACCCATTGCTTTTACTTGCTGAGGAATCACACTTGCCTCGCTTTGACCAGGCACTGTATTCACTTCTAGCATGTATGCCTTTTCGGCAGCTTCATCATAAATGAAATCAATTCTAACCACACCTCTACAATTTAAAATCGCATAGACTTTTTGAGCAGCAGTCGTTAAACTATCAAACATTTTTGTAGTGATATCTGCAGGTGTAATTTCTTGACTCTTACCTTGGTATTTTGCTTCATAATCAAAGAATTCATTTTCTGTTTTGATCTCTGTGATAGGCAATACGGTAATCTTACCTTTAGATTTAAATACGCCAATGGTGAATTCTCTTCCACTAATAAATTCCTCCACTAAAATCTGTGTATCTTCTTTAAAGGCTTTTTCTAATGCATTAGGTAGTTCACTGGCTTGATTCACTTTGCTTATTCCAAAACTACTTCCCCCATTATTTGGTTTCACAAAAACAGGCAATGTAAGATTGGATAAAATTTGCTCAGGGCTTAAAGCTTGTTCTTTAAATAAATGCAAGGATTTAGCCACACCTATCCCACCGAATCCTGCCACGGCAACCGTATATCTTTTATTGAAAGTCAGTGCAGATGTAGCGGTGTCACAACTTGTATAAGGCAAGCCAATCAAATCAAAATAACCTTGCATTTTGCCATCTTCCCCTGGTGTTCCATGGATACACATTAAAGCCACATCGAATTGAATTTTTTCACCATCATTATGAATACTAAAATCTGCTTTGTCTACCACTTCTTTTGAACCCAGTGCATTTTCATACCACCAACCAGAAGGATGAATGTCAATTTGATACACTTCATATTTAGATTTATCCAATGCATTGAACACCGTCTTTGCACTTTTATAACTAATCTCGGCTTCAGAACTGTATCCTCCTGTAACCAATGCTACTTTAATTTTCATAGTATCCACTTTGTATTGGGTCAATGATATACCTACATTTTTGACAATAAAAAAAGGGAAATGATTCCCTTTTTAAACCATTCAATTATAAATGTAATTTTTCTTTCTTAGCTAATAATTCATCCACAGTTTCTTTGTACAACTCATCTGGTACACAGCAGTCAACTGGGCAAACAGCAGCACATTGAGGCTCTTCATGAAAACCTTGACATTCTGTACATTTATTATGTGTAATGTAATAGGTATCCATCGCAACGGGTGCAATTCTAGCTCCTGCATCCACTGCTGTGCCATCCATTAAAGTGTAAGTGCCTTTCAATGAAGTTCCATCGGCCATAGCCCATTCTACTCCACCTTCATAGATTGCGTTATTTGGACATTCTGGCTCACATGCGCCACAATTAATACATTCATCTGTAATTTTGATTGCCATAAAAAATATTTAAATTTTAGTAACGTACTTTTGCTAACAAAGATATATAACTAGCATGAACTTACAAGCAAGAATTAAAGGTTTTGTGGCCCTTGGACAACAGCATTTAAATCCAAATAATACCTTATTAAATGAAGCAAAATTGGAGGCTTACCGCCAAAATGCATGGTTTTTACCTGAATTCATTGACCAGGCGATTCAACAAATCAGGGAGCAGTTTTTGGAGCAAAAAGCCCTTGAAGCATGGACTGCTGCGTATCCAACAATTGCAGACCAAGCTACCCATTTAAAAGTGGGTATTGTCATGGCTGGGAATATCCCTTTGGTAGGTTTTCATGATCTCTTAAGCACGCTCATTGCAGGACATACGGCAGTTGTAAAAAGGTCCTCGAAAGACCAGGTATTAATGGACTTTATCATTGCGCTTTTAATTGAAATTAATCCTGCATTTGAAGCTCAAATCATCGTACAAGAACAACTCAAAAATTGCGATGCCTACATCGCCACCGGGGGCAATACCGCAGGCAATTATTTTGAATACTATTTTGGTAAATTCCCGCATATTATCCGCAAGAATAAAACTTCCATTGCCGTTTTAGATGGGACTGAAACTTTGGCAGAATTGGCTGCCCTAGCAGATGATTGTATGTTGTATTACGGCATGGGCTGTAGGAATGTGACCCAAATATGGGTGCCGGAAAATTATGATTTTATACCATTTTTAACCGCCCTTAAAAAATACAACTACTTACTAGACCAACATAAATACAAGCACAATTATGATTATCAATTGGCCTTGTTAATGATGGGTAAAAAATTGTATATGGATTCAGGCGGGGTGTTAATGAGTGAGAACCCTTCCCCATTTGCAGCCATTAGTCAAATTCATTATCAGCAATACCATTTAGGGTCTTTACCTACATTTAATTTGGAGGAAATTCAATGCGTGGTGGGTAAAAATCAGCTTCCTTTTGGGAGTTTACAAAAACCCCTTTTAGCCCAATACGCAGACGGAGTGGATAGCTTAGCCTTTTTGACTAGCTTAAAATAAAAGCTACAAAATTGAATTATGTTTAGTTGATTGTGTAAAATTGTCACGATTAACAAACTCTTTTCTTTATTTTTTGTTAAACCCATTTATGGAATTTGTGCCATAATTTCAGCTGTATTAAATTGCATTTAAATTGGTACAGAATTTGTAAAAATTTAACCAGATCCGATTCTTTTACTTTAAATCATAAAAGCATGAATATGAACTTAAAAAATGTAGCAGCCATTATTGGTATTAGCGCAGTGACTACCGTAGCGAGTATGTGGGCTTATGGTAAAATATCAAATTCCAATTCAAGTTTTGAAACAGATGGGAGATTACCAGCGAATTATGCCAGTTTTTTTAATGGCAGTGCCCCAGCTACAACTGTAGACTTTACCCCTGCTGCCAATGCAGCTTCTCCTGCAGTTGTGCATATTAAGACAAAGACCAATGCAAAAAAAGTAGAGCCTAGTGTACAAAAAAGACAAAGAAATCCTTTTTCTGATTTTTTTGGAGAGGATGATATGTTTGGTGACTTTTTTGGAGGCCCAAGAATTCAACCAGAACAAAGAGCTAGTGGTAGCGGTGTATTGATTACCTCAGACGGTTATATTGTGACCAATAATCATGTGGTGAATGGTGCAGATGAAATCAATGTGACCTTAACAAATAAGAAAACCTACAAAGCAAAAGTGATTGGCACCGATGCGAGCAGTGATATTGCAGTGATTAAAATTGATGCAAGTAGCTTACCTTATTTAGTTTATGGCAATAGTGATGAAATTAAATTAGGACAATGGGTACTCGCTATTGGATATCCATTAAGCTTAGATGTAACCATTACAGCAGGTATTATCAGTGCAAAAAATAGGTCTATTGATATTAATTCAAGACAGAGTGATAAACCTATAGAATCTTTTTTACAAACAGATGCGGCAGTGAACCAAGGCAATAGTGGTGGTGCTTTAGTGAACACAAGCGGTGAACTAGTGGGTATCAACTCAGCCATTGCTTCCCCGACGGGTTCTTATGCTGGTTATTCCTATGCGATCCCAGTGAACCTTGTAAAAAAAGTAGTGACAGATATTGTAAAATATGGCACAGTTCAAAGAGCTTATTTAGGTATCTCTTATCCACAACAGGATTTGAATGAAGAACAAATTAAAAAGTTAGAATCCGACTATAAAGTAAAAATTGGGGATGTTGAAGGTATAGTCGTAACAGATGTTTTGGAAGGCGGCGCAGCTAAAGCAGCTGGAATCAAAGTGGGTGATATTTTGACTAAAATAAATGGAGTTGCTGTTACATCATCTCCAGAATTACAAGAGCAAATTGCTAAATACAAGCCTAACGATAAAATCTCTATCACTGTAAAAAGAGATAATAAAGACCTAACACTCAACGCAACATTGAAAGCTAAACTAGGCAATACAGACTTAGCTAGTAGCAGTAAAGCAGCTGAAAAATTGGGTGGAAAATTGGAAACAGTTGATAAAGCCACTGCCGAAAAAAATGAAATAGATGGTGGTGTGGTGGTAAAAGAACTAGGCAACGGTATTCTTGGAAAGAGCAGAGTAGAAAAAGGATTTGTGATTACCCATGTGAATGATCAGCCTGTAAAAAATACAGAAGAATTTTATGAAGCTTTAAAGAAATTAACAGGCTCGACTGTTAAACTTTCAGGTGTGTATCCAGGGTTCTTTGGCAACTATGCGTTTATGTTGAATTTGAATGATTAATCTTAAATCTACTATAAAAAAAGGCGCTCAGTTGAGTGCCTTTTTTTATGTTTTAACTATTTATTTCAATTTCATTGATTGCCAAATGGCTTCTTTTTCTGCTAAGGTCAACTCAGCTAAATCCAATCCATTTTCTTTAGCATAATTTTCCATTAATTCAAAACGATGCTTAAACTTCTTGTTCGTTTTTTCTAAAGCAGTCTCCGGATCTATTTGTAAGAATCTTGCGTAGTTGATTAAACTAAATAAAACATCTCCAAATTCTGCTTCCATTTTTTCTTGATCATTCGCTGCTATTTCTGCTTTTAATTCTCCAATTTCCTCTTCCACTTTCTCCCAAACTTGTTCTTTATTTTCCCATTCAAAACCTACTTGTTTTACTTTTTGCTGAATTCTAAATGCTTTCACCATTGCTGGTAAACTATTAGGCACGCCACTTAAAATAGTTTTAGTACCATCCCCTTCCTTTAATTTAAGTTGCTCCCAATTGCGTTTTACATCTTCTTCGTCTTGCACCTTCACGTCACCGTAAATATGAGGATGACGATGGATTAATTTTTTTGAAATGGCCTCAATGGAGTCTTGTAAAGTGAAATGCCCTTGTTCCGTTCCAATCTTGGCATAAAACAATACATGTAACAATATATCTCCAAGCTCTTCTTTGATGCCTTCCCAATCTTCCTCAATGATGGCATCTATTAACTCATATAATTCTTCGATGGTATTGCTTCTTAAACTTTGTATGGTTTGCTTTTTATCCCATGGACATTTTTCACGAAGGGTGTCCATGATTTCAACAAGTCCTAAAAATGCTTTTGATAAATTGTCTTTGGGCATGATTCAATAATTAATGTGAAGATAAACAAACTTGGGGACTGAAAGCTTGCTTCGGGACTGCCGTTTTTCGCTTTGCTCAAAACCTCTTCCTCGTGTATCGGTCTTACTCAAAGCCTTTCAACTGAACGCTTCGTGTTCAGTTGGCTTTTTTCATTTTCGTCTACTTACACAAGCCAGCTTGTGAAGCAGCCTCAAATAAAAAAAGCCTCTCACATTCGTGAGAGGCTTTGTGCCTCAGGCGGGAATCGAACCCGCACTCGCGTTGCGGCGAACAGGATTTTCTTACTACTATGGTTTTCACCACCCACTACCGGTTTGTAGTCTGGACTATGCCTTCACCATATCTTGCGATTTAGGTGCTCCGTGTCTAGTCTCTACACGTTCCCTTTCGGGCTTCGCTCGGTATTCCCATTTAAAAGGGTTCGCCGAATTTACGGAGTTCTACATCTTCAATTTCTCAAAGTGCACTCAAATTTTGTTCAATCAAAGAACAATGTCTAAGTCCTGCGTGTCTACCAGTTCCACCACCAAGGCGTCTGTTACAGACTTAAAAAAAATCCCGTCCGAAGAACGGGATTTCTGAGCGAAAGACCAGGCTCGAACTGGCCACCCCGACCTTGGCAAGGTCGTGCTCTACCAAATGAGCTACTTTCGCTTGAATAAGAACTAATTTTTGGACTGCGAAAATAAGGAATCAACGCACACCAACAAAATTTTTTTCTACTTATATTCTGGTTTGTACTGTGAACTTGAATTCACTTCCACTACAGACTTTTTATATCTACTATTGAATAACTTAGTACAATTCCCCAATGCCAACGCTAATATTGCGAAAACAGATACATAAAAGAGGAATCTTGAAGAACTCACCCAATTCTTAGCAATATCTTTATTGGTAGATGTTTCTTGTATTTCTTGTGCCATAGTTTATAATTACGGATGCAAAAATAACAACAAGTTCTTAATTATGAACGAGTTTGGTGACAATTTTATCAAATTTTTGCCTGTTTTTTACAAAGTATTGAAAAACAACCGAGCCATTGTAAACTCCGCCTAATGCAGCCATTGGTTTACAGTCCCTGCTCCTGTTGACTTTACATGTTAGCCAGTACCCTATAACAGCTAAATGTGCCTTAAAGATGGCCGTAAAAAAGTACCCATCCCCACTCAATAAGCCTTTCCAAGCAGATACTCCATCTAATGCAAAACGCAATGGCATTTTCCATAGTAATTCTTGAATCGGAAGATGCTTACTTAGCATGATCAAATTATTCCTAAAGTTTAAAAACACTTTTCGTCCGCCTCTAGGTAAAGTGCCCGCACCCACATGATACACAACTGCACTTGGACAGGCAAATAGTTCATGACCTTGCAATTGCATCCTCCAGCAAAGATCAATTTCTTCTTGATGCGCAAAAAAACTAGCATCAAAACCACCCAAATCATGAAACAGTTTAGATCGTACCATCATGGCAGCACCAGAAGCCCAAAAAATTCGCTCGGCGGTATCATATTGGCCTTTGTCTTGCTCGCATACATCAAATACCCTGCCTCTTGAAAAAGGATATCCAAGGGCATCTATCCATCCCCCACTTGCACCAGCATATTCAAAATTAGTTGGCTCTTTTTGCGCTAATATTTTTGGTTGGCACGCCCCAATGTTAGGATTGGATTCCATTAATTGAACCATAGGCGTTACCCAATCTGGATCCACTTGCACATCTGAATTTAATAAAATATAATATTCGGCTTGCACTTGTTTAAGTGCCCAATTGTATCCTCCTGCAAAACCTTCGTTGGTTGGGTTTTGAATCACTTTAACGGTCGGAAAATATTTAGCAAGTATTTCTAAAGAATTGTCATTTGATCCATTGTCTGCCACCACAATTTCTTTGTGTTCGTAGGTCGTCGCTAATACCGAAGGCAAAAATGTCTTCAAATAATTGGCCCCATTAAAATTTAAAATAACAATTGATACGAGCGGTTCCAAAGCAGCTATATTTATGCGAATGTAAGTCCAAATATGGGAAAATTAGCCAAAATGCCTATCTTAGCCACATGATAAATGCAAAATTCTTATTTTCTAATTTAGATTTTCTAAATCATCCCTTTGGGTAATATTAAGCCCATCGTTTTTAATTTATAATTCAAGTTGATTGAACTTGATGCCCCCTGTTTTTATCATTTTATTTAAAAAAAATAGTACATGTCTACTCCCATACAAACGAGTGCAAATACTGCAAAGTATATTGCCCTTGAAGATCAATTTGGCGCGCACAATTATCATCCCGTTCCTGTTGTCCTTGAAAAAGGCGAAGGCGTTTTTTTATACGATGTAGACGGAAAAAGATACTTTGATTTCTTAAGTGGCTACTCTGCAGTCAACCAAGGTCACTGTCATTCTGCTATCATCAAAGCCTTGACAGATCAAGCTCAAAAATTAACTTTAACCTCTAGAGCGTTTTACAATAACCTACTTGGGGAATACGAAAAATACATCACGGCGTACTTTGGATATGACAAGGTGTTGCCTATGAATACTGGCGTTGAAGGTGGAGAGACCGCCATTAAATTAGCAAGAAGATGGGGCTATGCAATAAAAGGCATTCCAGAAAATCAGGCAAAAGTTATTTTTGCAGAAGGTAATTTTTGGGGCAGAACTTTAGCTGCGATTTCGTCTTCTACAGATCCGAGTAGTTACAATGGCTTTGGTCCTTTTATGCCAGGATTTGGTTTAGTGCCCTACAACGATTTAGCTGCTTTAGAAACAGCATTGCAAGATTCAAATGTGGCAGCCTTTATGGTGGAGCCTATCCAAGGTGAAGCAGGTGTGGTGATTCCAACAGACGGCTACTTAAAAGGCGTTAGAGATTCATGCACCAAGTACAATGTCTTATTTATTGCAGATGAAATTCAAACTGGATTAGCAAGAACGGGTACTTTACTAGCATGCGATCATGAAAATGTGCGTCCTGATATTTTAATTTTAGGAAAAGCATTGAGTGGCGGAACCATTCCCGTTGCTGCAGTGCTAGCGGATGATATTGTGATGTTACAAATTAAGCCAGGCGAACATGGATCTACCTATGGTGGCAATCCATTGGCTTGTGCAGTCGCAATGAAAGCATTGGAAGTGATTCAATCCGAAAATATGGTTGAGAACTCCTATAAAATGGGTGCAATCTTAAGAGCCGAATTAGCCAACTTAAATTCTCCATTTATTGCTTCAATAAGAGGACGTGGATTGTTAAATGCTATTGTCATCAAACACGAAAATCCAGAAGCTGCTTGGGATTTATGTTTATACCTAAAAGAATTAGGGATCCTCGCTAAACCAACGCATGGTGATAAAATTAGATTTGCGCCACCATTAATTATTACAGAAGCACAGATTAAAGAAGCCGTTCAATTAATAGGGAAAGGCCTTGAACAACTAGCAAAATAAATTCTTTGAAATACAAAATAAATAGCCCTCCAAAAGAGGGTTATTTTGTTTTAAGCTTGGGCAAGAAGGTCATTGCTAAAATTCCAAAACTTAAAACAATACACGCATAGAGTGCCCATTGTTTTTGAGGGCATTCCCCCATCGCGCATGCAGATAATACTAGATAGTT
>Ga0214921_10001468_pt1 | contig 40165 bp, 36 predicted proteins | sample LL1505_MetaG_FD_177992 | JGI IMG/M metagenome (GOLD analysis project Ga0214921, IMG submission 177992) | Freshwater microbial communities from Lake Lanier, Atlanta, Georgia, United States - LL-1505 | ecosystem: Environmental > Aquatic > Freshwater > Lake | place: USA: Georgia | collected...
GCAATTTTACCAAGGTGTCTTGTAGCTCCAGGGAGTAGGATTTTAAGGAGTTAACATCAATGGCGATTCCTTCTTCTTCCATGCCCGAAAGCACCTGAACGAGGGGCATTTCCATGGAATAAAACAAGGATTTTAGATGAGGTTTGTCCACTTCCTGAATCAAGAAATTACGCAACTGCAAGGTGATATCGGCATCTTCGCATGCGTACTCATAAACGGATTCAGGAGATAAATCGCCCATGTTCCCTTGTCCTTTACCTTTTTTACCAATCAAGGCTTCGATCGAAATGGGTTGATATCCTAGGTAGAATTGAGCCATAAAGTCCATGCCTTGTTTTCCTTCCGGATTGATGAGGTACTGGGCAATCATCGTATCAAAAAGGGGTCCTTCAACCTCAACGCCGTAGCGCCGCAAAACCTGAAGATCGAATTTGGTATTGTGTCCTACTTTTTCAATGGCCGGATCCTTCATTAAATCGATAAAAACTTCCAATATAGCACGCGCTTCTTCCGGATTTTTTGGAACAGGAACATAAAACGCCTCCTTGGGATGAACCGCAAAGGACACGCCTACTAACGCATCATTCAAGGAGTCCGTGCCGGTGGTTTCGGTATCAAAGCAAAGCACACGATGCTTGGATAAATGTAGCACAAGTTCCTTTCGTTCCCTTTCAGTAGCAATGAGATGGTAGGAGGGCGCTTCAGTTTCCAAGGATTTTAATGCAGCGATTGGAGATTCCGAAGGGGTTTCCGAAAAAGCCTCCGACGAAAATAAATCCAATTGAACAGAAGCGGTAGATTTCGCAGAGGATTGAATTTGCATTTCTTCCCCGAGCACTTTTAAGAGCAAGTTTCGAAATTCCAATTGCGTAAATACTTCTCGGATGGCTTCAGAATTTACAGGGCATATTTTAAGATGTTCTTCATCGAAAGGAACATCAAGATCAACAAGGATGGTGGCCAACATTTTTGAAATGCGTCCTTGCGATGCAAAAGCGATTACGTTTTCTTGTTGCTTGCCCTTTAGTTCATGCGCATGGGCAATGAGCGATTCAATGCTTCCGTATTTTGCGATCAGGGTTTTTGCTGTTTTTTCACCAATCCCAGGAATTCCAGGAATATTGTCGGAAGCGTCGCCCCACAAACCCAAAATATCAATCACTTGGTGGGGGGATTCAATCTCGAATTTATCACAAACCTCGTTCACGCCTAAAATTTCTGGAGGGTTTCCTCCACGTCCAGGCTTATAAATAAAAGTGTTCTCGCTGACAAGTTGCCCATAATCTTTGTCGGGCGTCATCATGTACGTAAGGAACCCTCGTTTTTCGGCTATTTTTGCTAAAGATCCAATGACGTCATCCGCTTCGTGTCCCGCTAATTCAATCATGGGGATATTGAAGGCCCGCACGATGTCTTTGATGGGACCTATCATGCTTCGAATATCCTCCGGCATTTCCTCGCGTTGGGCTTTGTACGCTTCAAACGCGACTTGACGGTGCTCGCTTCCGCCCGGCGGATCAAAGACTACAGCTAAATGGGTCGGTTTTTCGGTTTTTACTACGTCAATCAAGACATTCGTAAAGCCAAAGGCGGCGCTCGTGTTTTGTCCTTTCGAATTTACCCTTGGGTTTTTGGCAAAAGCAAAATATGCCCTGTAAATCAAAGCGTAGGCATCCAATAAAAAAAGTTTCTTGGGGGCGTCTTTGGTGAGCAAGCTATTGTGTTTTAGGAAACATGACAATTTCAGGTTAAAAGTAGGAATTTGTTTTGATTTTGCCCCAAAAAGCAAGTTAGATCGTATTTACGATAATTGGAATTTCGTGTTGAAACGATTAATCAACTTGTCATCCTTGCAATTTTAGCCTAAATTCGTTACCTTAAATTGGAATGGCTATGCAACCAATTTCAACAACGCGAGGTCATTCACCAAACCTATAAGTAATGCGCATTTTTATTTTTTCTTTAGTTTCTGTTTTTTGTACCCTTCGGGGCTTTGCTCAGCCTATAACGGTATCGCCGACCCAAACGCCTCAGCAATTGGTCAACAATGTGCTTTTGGGTGCTGGAGTTATGGCTTCAAACATTACCATCAACGGTGTTCCTGGTTTGGCCAACACCCCTTTTGGAAACATCGCTTATTTTTCGAATACCAATGCCTCATTTCCTATGACCAGCGGAATGGTATTAACTACGGGTGCCGCTACGGGAGCAATGGGGCCAAACAACAGTGGAACCGCCACCAATCCTGGAACCTCACAATTGGTTAATTCAGATCCCGAATTGAACGCTATCGCCAATGGTAGCGTAATGAATGGCGTCGTTTTGGAATTTGATTTCATTCCTGCGGGCGACACGCTGATTTTTAATTACATGTTTGGTTCAGACGAATATACGGAATTTTCTCCCTCCAATTTTAACGATGCTTTCGGTATTTTTCTTTGGGGACCAGGAATTTCAGGGCCTTACGCCTTGGCAGGATATCCTAATGGGGGAGACAATATTGCCGTAATACCCGGGGGAATACCCGTTACCATTAACAATGTCAATTGGGTTACCAATACACAATATTACGTGTTTAATGAAGTTCCTCAGGACACCTATGGTGATGCCATTCAATACGATGGTACGACGGTAAAATTAACCGCGTCCGCTTCTGTACAATGCAATCAAACCTATCACATCAAATTTGCTATCGCCAATGTGTTCGACCAAGCATATGATTCAGGCGTATTCCTTGAGGCAGGATCTTTCTCATCCGCGGCGGTAAGCGTTGCCGTGGCCACCGTATCCGGCGACACGACCATTGTAGAAGGATGCACCTACGCGGACTTTATTTTTACCCGGCCATCAGCCCAAGCGAACGACACGATGATCATTAATTATACAATCAATGGTACCGCCACCCAGGGGGTTGACTACAACAACATGGTGAATCCTATCGTCTTTTTACCAGGACAAGACACCGTGATTTTGAACTTAACACCGATACAAGACGGCCTAAATGAAGGCTTTGAATCCGTTACAATTACGGTTTCCATTATCAACCCCTGCGGGGATACTGTTATTTCTCAAGGCACTATTTACATTGGAGATGGCCCGATTATCAACATTACAGAGAGCGATCCCTTGGTACAGTGTATTCCAGATAGCGTGCTCCTTACCGCCAGTGCGTCCGGAGGGTATGCGCCTTATACCTTTACTTGGACAACGTTAACCGGGACAACCTTGGCCACCAACGACTCGCTGCAGGTTTATGTGAATCAAAACGGAGTGGTGCAATACTTAATTACCGCCGTGGATCAATGCAATTTTACCCATACCGACACATCCACCATAACCGTAAATCAAACCATTTCCATTGACAGCTTGGTCATGACACCGGCCACGTGTGTTCCGAATGGCACCTTGAGTGCTTTTGTCTCTGGAACGAATGGAAATGTTACTTATTCATGGTCTAATGGGCAAAATGGGGCAAACGTGCAGAATGTGGCCGGGGGCTGGTACCAATTGACCATTACCGATCAAGTTTGCAGTGCCTCGGACAGTGTTTTGGTTACAACGGTGGGTGCGCCAGTGGCGGCTTTTACCGCAAATCCTGGGTTGGGATGTTCTCCACTGACGGTTGTTTTTGTCAATAATAGTACGAATGCCAACAATTATTCCTGGAACTTTGGCAATGGAACCACGGCAAACGCTCCCAATTTGGCAGCTCAAACGGCGGTCTATTCTACCAATGTGCCTTCCGTTTACACGGTGTTATTAACCGCTTCTCAAGGAGCGAATTGTCAAGACACCCAAACTCTGGTTATTCCAGTAAGTGTTTGTGATTGTGCCGACCCCGAGGCGCTGAATTATAACCCGAGTGCCAACGTGAATGTCGCCTCCATGTGCACATATCCTTATCCGGAAATTGTAGCACCCAATGTGATTACCCCGGATGGCGATGGAATAAATGATTATTTTGAATTGGATTACGTGAATGTGGTATACATTGAAATGGTTATTTTCAACCGATGGGGTGTTATCATGTATTCCGGAAATAGCAACGATGTAACCGTTTCTCAACCCAAATGGGATGGAAAAGAAGGGAATGTCGATTCGAACGAAGGGGTTTACACCTATACCTACCGGGCAACCGGAGTTTCCGGTGGAGAGATTGAAGGACATGGGTTTTTTCATTTAATTCGCTAATCAATAATGATCGATACGGGGAGGTGGGGAGAAGCGAAGGCAGCGGTATTTTTGCAAGAAAAGGGGTATAAGATTCTGGCAACGAATTATCGCCATCAAAAAGCAGAAATTGATATAATTGCTCAAAAATCCGATTGTATTGTGGCCGTGGAGGTAAAAACCCGCACCAACACCACGGTTGAAAAGCCTTTTCATGCAATCCATAAAACCAAACAAAGAAACTTGATAAAAGCAATTAATTTTTTCGTGCGTTCATGGTCTTCCCCCGTGGAAATTCGAATGGATGCAATTAGTGTGATTAAACAATTCGATGAAATACAAATCGAACATTTACAGGATGCATTTCCTCCTTTTTAAGCAATCATTATTCATGTACCTTTGCAGAAACTGCTCGGGATGAACACAAACAATCGCAAAGGCAAGACGGATGCCGATAAAAAAACCGTTAGTCCTTCCAAAGAAGTAAAAGCGAGGGACAAAAGAAAATACATTGATTTTAAAATAAAGGTAAAGAAGGGGGATCCGCTTCCAAGCTTTAATGAGGATGAGATTCGTTTGAATAAGTACTTATCCAATGCTGGCGTATGTTCTCGACGCGAGGCCGACGTATTGATTCAAACCGGAGTCATTACCGTCAACGGAAAAACAATTACCGAGCTCGGGTATAAAATTGCACCAACCGATGTCGTTCAATGCAACGGTGAAACCATTAATGCCGAGAAAAAACGCTATGTACTCTTGAATAAACCCAAAGGCTTTATTACCACCATGGATGACCCCCAAGGAAGAAAAACGGTGATGAGCTTGGTTCGAACCGCATGCCGCGAAAGGATATATCCTGTTGGACGGTTGGATCGGGAAACCACAGGACTACTTTTATTCACCAACGATGGCGATATGGCTAAAAAGCTCACCCATCCACGCTATCAAGCGCGTAAAATTTACCATGTTGAGGTAGACAAGCCTTTTAATACAGGCGATTTCGACAAGCTGTTGAATGGGCTGGATTTAGAAGACGGCAAATCGAAAGCCGATAAAGCATCGTTCGTCGAAGGAGGGAATTCTCGCGAAGTAGGCGTTGAAATACATTCCGGTAAAAACCGGGTGGTTCGAAGGATGTTTGAGGCCATGGGATACACCGTGATAAAATTGGACAGGGTAGTATTTGCGGGCCTCACAAAAAAAGATCTTCCGAGAGGTATGTTTCGCCACCTTTCGGAGGAAGAAGTCTCGTACCTTAAAATGACCAAGAATGTTTAAGGTCTTCCTCATTGTAAGCGTTTTTGCTTTATTTTTTTCAAGTTGCTCTGCTGAAAAAAACGAAAGTAGTCACCCACTGGCGGATTATTTTTATCCAATACAAGAGGAGGCTCAAGTGTATGTTTATCGCGATGTTATCGGCGGATTGGATGAACAGTTTCACCGAGTATATACCGTGAAAGATCAAGCCGGGAAGCATATTGTAGTAGAGCGCTATGCATCGGATGGTAGGATTTTGGAGGCCTTGAATTTCAACGTGGATTCGTTGAATGTTCAAGACCATATGGTGGTAAACCGAAACCAAAAGAAAACCAAAGCATTATTGTATAAAACCGCGTTTTTCCCTTGGAACGCCAATCAAGGTACTTGGTTTGCATCAAAATTTGAAGGGGTATTAGATTCAACCTTGATCCTTCAAGAATTAAAGCGTTCCTTGCGCAGCTTAGCGGTTAACCGCGAGGTTATGGGTAACGAAACGGCGTGCATTTCGTTTGTGGACAGCACGAAGTTTACCTTAATAAATCCTTTTATGAAAACCGAAAAAACGCTCATGGAAAAATCCACTTCTTATTTTGCGAAAGGTACAGGCTTGGTAGAATGGATCGGAAGTAAAAACAAAGTGCATTTTAAATTGGAACAAATAATGTCTCAAGAAGAATGGCTTAAAATAATGGGAAAATGAAGGTTCTGCTTATTGGGGCGTTCATGGTAAGCGTTTCTTGCTTTGCGCAATCCTACAGGGTTTCATCGACAGCTAAGAAAATGGTTGCGTTCCATATAGGCATGGCGAATAATCGTTTTCTTCCTTCGAATTTTATAATGAAAGGGAACTATTTTAATCTCCGAATTAATAATGCGCGATTTGAAAGCGTAACCAGCCCCTTCAAGCTATCGCAGTTTTTTTCGAGTTCAATGCACGTTGGAATGGGATGGAACGTGCGTAAAAACCTTCAAGTAATGGTAGGATTGGATAATTTAAAGTACCAATTAACACCCCAAGTTCTCTCGATTACTGGGAGTGTAAAGCCTAATTACGATCAACTCGGCGGATTTTCGGGAAGCTATCAAAACACACCTGTTGCTATGGATACGGTGGGGTTTACGATCGAAATGACCAACGTCCGGTTCATTTCATTGCAGCTTAATCGACTGGTTCCTCTTATACATTCGAGAAATTATATTTTTGCCGTAGTAGGTACTTACGGGGCAGGATTGGGAGCATTGCATTCTGAATATAACTTCAATTTTGGTCCGTCCAAGCAAGAACAGCTTTCCAGTCTTTCTGGAATAGGGGGATTCATGAATTTTGGGGTAAGATTGGAGTTTTTTGGTCGGGTTTATTTACTGCCATCCTTGAGTGGAGGGTTATTAGTTCAGAAAAATCTTAGGATGAACCTCTCCGAGGCCAACCAAACCGCGAAGCAGCAGCTATGGTTTGGTCAGGCAAACCTAAGCATAGGAACCACACTATTTCCAGGTAAAAGGAAAAATTGTGACTGCCCTCATTTTTGAGCCTCCTTCCTTGAGGCTCGGAAATCTACTTTGTAATAGAATATAGGTAAAAACCCTAATTGCGTTTTTTGGGCAACGGGTTGGTAATTGGGGGAACTTGTAACCGCTGGATCAAGAGAGGGGGCATAGGTTAAGCTTAAAAGATTTTTGGTGTTTAAAATGTTCACCAAATCCAACCCTATTTCGTGCGACATCGCTTTGGCATTCATGCGCCAAGAGATTTTGAAATCCAATCGGAAATAATCCCTGAATTGCAATTCATTGAATAAAGAATCTCGGTAAATAAGATCTTTCTCTAGGTTGGTTTTAACAAGATCAACCAACCCATAGCGTTTTCCACCCGCTACTGTAACTTTCGTCCCAATTCCGAGGATGTTCTTCTTGCCTACCTTGAATTCTTTCCCAGCCAAAAGATTTGCTACATATTTACCGTTGTAGGAAGTGTTTCTCAATATACCGTCGCTGCCAGTGTATTTGGAGTCATAAAGGGTTCCCGAAAACAAGAAAAAGAAACTCTTATCGAAGTATTTTTGCACGGTTAATTCGAGTCCATAATTAAATCCTGTTCCAGAGTTTTGCAAAGAGTCTGCGAAAATTCGGGTAAATCCACTTCCCATGTTGATCATGGAAAAGGCACTTGGAACAATCGTTACCGGGATGTTGTAGAGGTATTGATAATAAGCTTCGGAACGAATACTGAATCCTTGATTAAAGAATTTTTCATAGCCAATCCCGGAATGTAAGCTTTTGGTAAACCCCATATTTTTATTAAAATAATTGCCAGCGCCTTTTCGGTTATCAACATAGGTATAAAGCGGCTGCGCTTGACTATGCATGCCCGCCCCGGCAAAGACGGATTGGTTTCCGGGTAATTTCCGCTTGAAACCTAACCTGAGTTCCGCCGGACTAAAGCTGTTGCTCATGGAAAAATACTGGCTGTGAATACCTGCAGTAAAATCCGTGTTATCGGAAACCCTCCATTTCCATTGCACAAAGGGCTGCACCAAGAAACAAGTTCCTTCGTAATTCCACCGTGTAAAAAACTGATTTGGGGTATTGTAATCCACAAGGGCTGAATCGTGCATGTTGAGAAAGAACACGTCCGCATTGTACCCAAATTTAATTAAATGGTGTTTGTTGATCTTCCTATTTAAGGCACTGTAACTCGAGATTTTTTGTGTATAAAAGGTATATGCCATTAAGGGATATATGGCATTGATTTGAATGGTTGTATCCACCCCATTAATGGCCAAGCTTCGTTGAAGATAATTGTGATTGGCGTGTTGCATTTCTTGGGATAGCGCCAATGTGCTGCTGATATAGGTCTTTTCGTTGATGGCTTTTTTGTAGGTGAACCCCGTTACTGCCATGGACGTTCCAAAATATTGGTCGCGGTCCCCTTCCCCGTATAAATCGGTGGTGTATTCCTTTTTTTCAGAAATCATAATGGCGATTTTGCTTTTGCCCCCCATACCCCATAAGGAAAGATTTCCACCCTTTCGAAGTTTAAAGTTGAATTTAAATGCCATATCGCCATACGTTGGTATTGCGTCGGTACCCAATTTGATCCCAAAGGTTTCAAACAGCGACAAGGTAGAGTATCTGCCCATCATAAGAAAGGAGGCCGTTCCTTTTTTGTTCAGTGGACCTTCTGCTAAAAACTCCGTGCCCAGTAATCCAAATTGTCCGGTAAATTCATGCCGTTGATCGTTACCCGACCGAAGCTTTAAATCAAACACACCAGAAACGCTATTCCCATATTCAGCGGGGAAGGCACTCATGATAAAATCAGAATTTCCTAAAATTTTATTGTTCAATACCGACACTGGTCCCCCTGAACTTCCTGAAATTGCAAAATGGTTGGGATTGGGAATGTCAATGCCTTCGACACGCCATAATACCCCCAAAGGACTATTACCACGCACAATAATATCGTTTCTGGAATCATCGGCCCCTTGAACGCCCGCAAAATTCGATGCCATTCGCGCGGGGTCCATGCGGGAACCTGGGTATCGGTTGGTTTCTTCTACGGAGAATTGCTGCGCGGAAATTACGGCCAATTCATTAATTATTTCACCTTTTTTTCGGGCTTTCACCACCACTTCCTCTTTGTTCGTAACGGATTCCTGAAGTAAAATGTTGAGGATTAATTCTTTTCCTGAACGAACCTCGATGGTTTGCGATTTTGCTTCATATTGAACGTATTTAGCGCTGATGCTATACTTTCCAACAGGCACATCCTCAATTTTGAATGATCCCTCAGCATCAGTAACGGCACGGTATTTAATCCCACCTTCGTTGGGCACATCGATTTCAACTTTTGCCCCAGTGAGCGGGAAGTTCGTTTCCGAGTCCAAGATTTTTCCACGAACATTTTGTGTTTGATTCCAGGAAATGGAATAGCTAATTAATGTTAGGAGTAATAAGCAGGTTTTCATAGATTTGAGTTATGTCAGTTGGGTATAAAGATAATAAAAGTTAAATAGCTGTTAATTTGTGAATGTTACCTGCTTTGTTCCCATCTTTGCCTAAAAAATAGAATTCCACATGAAAGCTTTACTCTTATCTTTAGTTCTTACTTGCGCTAGTTTCTTTACGATCGCTCAAAAAGAAACCACCACGCTCACTTGGTATAACGATGTTTCATTAGCAGCAGAAGCTGCGTCTACGCAAAGCAAACCAATGCTCCTTTTCTTTACTGGAAGCGATTGGTGTGGGTGGTGTCACCGCTTACAACGAGAAGTATTCAATACGCCTGCTTTTTATACTTGGGCCTCAACAAATGTAATTTTAGTGGAACTTGATTTTCCAAAAAATAAAGTTCAACCTCAAAATATAAAAGACCAAAATCAATTGCTTCAGCAGCAATTTCAAGTACAAGGGTATCCAACAATTTGGTTTGTTAACGTGACCAAAGAAGACGAAAAGTATAACATGAAAAGCTTGTCGTCTTCCGGTTACATGGCTGGCGGTCCAGATGTTTGGATTGCAAACGCCAAATCCATTATTGCAGGAGGAAAATAAATCAATATACATGGAGCAGATTTCCATGCTCCACGATTTTTTGTGTTCTTGATTTTGTACAAAGCACTCCCGTTTTAACCGTTTTATTTGGAAAAACAAATTCTCCTAATTCACGCAAATTATCCGCAGAAATTTTAGGAGAATAGGTGGTTACTATGAGTGTGCCGTTTTCGGTAAGGAGCTCACCAGCTTTTTGAATCAATAGATCAAGTTGGTTTTCCAATTGCCATTTTTTACCTTGGGTGCCCACACCCCAAGCAGGGGGGTCCATTTGAATGATGTCATACTTGTGATTGCGCTTCACCTCACGTTCCATGAATAGAACGGCATCTTCATTGACCAACTTTCCACCTGAAAACCGGTTGTTAGTGAAATTTTCTTTGGCCCAGGTAAGGGCTGTTTTCGAAGAATCTACATGCACCACATGAGCCCCTTTCGACAGGGCAACAAGGCTTGAAACCCCTGAATAGGCGAATAAATTCAAAAAGGAAACTCCCGGGCCTGAGTTTAGGCTAATTTTTTCCCAATTAATAGCTTGTTCAGGAAAAACACCGGTATGTTTGGTGCTTTTAAGGTGAATTTGTAAAATAAAATCCGCATACGGCATGTGCCAAGATAATGGCTTATTAATCAAGGTCTTCCAAGATCCAAAAGCTCCTTTTGCTTCTGAGAATTGAAAATGTGCTTTCGAGAGCCATTCTTTTTTGGAAAGTGCGGGTTTAAAATAGGCGTTAACCTCAGGGCGCAGGGTAATAATATCGCCCCATCGTTCCAATTTCTCACCGCCCCCGGCATCGATCAACTCGTAACCTGGCCAATCGGAAGAAAAAATGCGTTGGCTCAAGCGTTTAGCGCATTTTAGGTAATTTCTTCCTTCCCCCCATCATTTGAGCCATGCGCATTTGATTTTTAGAAGGGGCAATCTGCATCTGTTGCTGCATCGTTTTTATTTGTTCTTTGAGCATGCCACTTTTGTCCCATTTTTTCGCCTCGGACAGTAAGGTTGTGGCTTCTGTTTTTCGACCGCTTTGTAGACATATACCCGCTAGTTGCATCCTGGCTACGGCGTTATCTTCATTCGTTCTTAACCCCAAAGCGAGGGCTTTGCGTAAAAGTTGTTCGCTTTGAACTAGCCCGAGTTCTTGGGCATTCATAAGGGCTTTTAAGTATAAAACATAACCGTGCTGTCTGCGAGGAAGAAATTGAGGCGCCTTAATGCGGTTGATGTACTTTTTCGCTTTTTCTTGGTTGCCTAAACGCATTTGATTCAAAGCCAAAATCATGTTTTCATTGCGGAAAAACGTAAAACCTACGATTAATGTGGGGAAAATCATCAAAATTCCCCACCCCCAAGATCCGATACCAAATAAATAAATGGTGAAGGACAATAATCCAAAAGAAACCAATATTCGTAAAATAAATCCAAGCATAAGTTATTCGTTAATCGTTGCAATGCACTTTAATTCAATGCAAATTGGAGTTGGTAATGAATTAATTTCAACCGTGGTCCTACATGGTTGGTTAGAAACAAAATACTCTGCATAAAGACGGTTATATGTATGGAAATCCCGTCGCATGTGGGTGAGAAAAACTGTTACATCCACCAGTTGCTCCCAGCTTGAGCCAGACGCCTCCAAGATCAGCCGTACATTTTCAAACACATTCCTACACTGAGCTTCAAAATCAAAGGTTAAATAATTTCCATGGTTATCAAGCGTTAATCCAGGAACTTGAGAGTCGGTGCTATCCGATCCGGCAACCCTGGGGCCTACCCCCGAGAGAAATAATAAGTTACCCACTCGGCGAGCGTGCGGATAACTTCCTACCGGCTTTGGAGCATTGGATGTATTGATTTTCATGAACGTTACAAATATAAAGATTTCAAGCGCTTTTACCTTATCTTTTGGCTTGAAAAAATGACTTTAACAGGTGGACACATCGTTCCGATTCTATCCCGGAAACAAGTTGAGTGCTCGGGTGAAATAAACTAGGCCGATAAAGCCCGGCTCCTCGATGTTGATCTTCGGCAGCAAATACAACTTTAGAAATTTGGCTCCAATATAAAGCTCCAGCACACATTGGGCAAGGCTCTAAAGTAACATACAACGTACAATCTTTAAGATATTTCGCCCCCAAAAAATTGGAAGCGGCCGTAATCGCTTGTATTTCTGCATGGGCGGTAACATCGGTGAGCCGCTCGGTCAAGTTGTATCCTTTTGCAATCACTTGATTTCCCGACACAATGACAGCTCCAACGGGAACTTCCCCCGTTTCAGCTGCTTTTTCAGCTTCCACAATGGCTAAGCGCATGAAATATTGATCGTTCCAAGTTTCCATGTGGGGTTCGTTTGCGACAAAGAAAATAATTTATTTTTACACTCATGAGGAAATTCTTGCTGATTTTAAGTTGCTTGCCGGTTTGTTCCTTTGCGCAAGGGTTCAAATTTAGTAAAATTCAAACGGGACCCTATTTTGGCCTTCAACAAGGAAAGCACGTGGTTATCGAAATAGGAGCAGAAAGACGTTTGAAGGAAGTGAAACTTCGAAGCCCAAACTCCCATGCCCTGAATTTGGGGTTGAACTATGATTATACCAACCGTATATTAGGGGCCGATTTGGGCTATTGGTTTCGCCCCAACCGCATTGGATTTACTTTTGGTGGCATCATCGCTACTCGATCGAATTTTTACCGATATTCCCTCGGGTTTTCGCCAAGCATCGGGTATAAAATTTGGATTGTCCATGCTCAAGCCGGATATTATTTTTATCCGAAAAGTGCCTTTACCGGTGGAACCAATAATTTATTTTTATCCTTGCGGGTTGTCCTAACCCAACATACGCATTGGAAACGAAAATAATGGATGAGACGCGGTTAGGAAACTTGACGGCGAAACGATTTCAAGAAACGCCAAACAGGTTTTCGGAAAATGAAGAGCAGGATAAGGTAAGGAAAAACCATAAGGTACAAAATCCCATAATTCATGTTGGAACTGAAAGAGCTCTCATCTAACCCATTACTTTGTTCTGCTAATAATTTACATTGACTGCATCCTTGGCTAACAGCATCAAATGCCACAAGGAAGAAGATCAAGAACAGAAGTATGCGGGATTTCATAGGAACTTTTTACAAAATTAACGGTTTTCGTACTTTTGGCCTATGCAACGTGTATTTTTTTTTGTGGTCGCATTAGCTATCACCTGGGGGTGCGGTAACCGAGATAAAGCCAACAGTCAACCGCCCTCTTTGGATGCCGCTTTAAAAACACACCCCGATAGCATTCCCCTTCTTCAAAAACGCGCGAACCGTTCCTTGGATTCCATGCAATATGATCTCCTGTTACAAGATGCTGCGCATGCTTTTAGGTTAGACAGCAATCGCCTGCAATCGAGATTGCTTTATGCGCTTGCGTTGATCAATAAAAATCCGATCATGGTTTCAGATTTTACAAGCGCTGAATATCATTTTTCAAGGGTATTAATGCAAGATTCTACAAACCTGAAAGCCATGGTTGGGATTGCGGGCGTTTACGCAAATTTAGGCAGCAAAGATTTGGCGTTCAAGTGGCTAAACAAAGCGTTAAGAGTAAATCCAAGATGCCGCGATGCTTATGTGCTAAAGGGCACCATTTACCTAAGAGAAGGAAAATATAACCTCGCAAAATCTTCCTATGAAACTGCTGTTCAACAAGACCGTTCTTTCTTCCTTGGCTACATGGCACTTGGATCTATTTATCAATACGAGAAAAATCAGTTATGCATTGAGTATTTTACCACCGCCTGCCAATTAAAACCGAAGAACTCTGAAAGCTGTTATGCATTGGCGTACGCATATGAACTATTTAATAAAGTGTTTGAAGCCAAACGGTATTATCGAAGAATGGCCAAGCTTGATAGTACACGGTGCGAATCGTTTTTTCATCTCGCCGCAATTCACCAGTTTAACGATAAAAATTTAGATAGCGCGATGTATTGGTATGGAGAATCCCTTGAGATAAACCCAAATCATATAGAAAGCTTACACAATTTAGGGATACTCTACGAAACCAAGGATGATTACTCCAATGCCCTCTTGACCTATGCAAAAGTGCTTAAAATAGATCCCAACTATAAATTGACCCTAGATCGTGTAAAAGCCTTGCGTAAAAAATGAAAGACACTCGAGTACAGCGTTTACTTTCAGAATTATTGCTTCCTATTTTAGGTATTTTATTTTGGCATTGGGGAACGGCATTTTTACTTTGGTTCATGCTCTTGGACGTTGTTTCAGGCCTCGTGACTGGGCGCTTGCATCCGGTGCAAAAGACCTCTTTGAAACAGTCCGTAATCCAAATCTTCGAACTCTTGCTTATCTGCTTGGTTATCTATTTATTAACCAACGATATAGTAACAAGTTTCTCAAGTTTTTTTGCCTATGAGGATATGGGAGTAGCACAAGGGTATTTTATTGTTCCTTTGATGGTTTTCGGGGAATGGCTACGATTAACAATGAGCAAGAAAACGGGGGTGTATTTTTTCAATAGCATTTCTTATTCTTGGTCGAGGATGGCTTTTATGGGGGTTTTCTTCGTCTTAGCTTCTTTTGGGCCGTCCGAATTATTGTTAAGCCTTGCCTTAATTTCACTCGCGTCGCTATCTATTCTATGGTTTCCCCAAGATATTATTTTGATTTAAGTTAATTTTGTTTCCTATGAGCGAAATGAATGAGCGCTTGCTTAAGAATCGTGAGCAAAATGTGTTGGCGGGAGGGCAAGAACGCATAAATAAACACCATGCCCAGGGTAAATTAACTGCCCGGGAGCGAATAACGTTATTACTCGACGAACAATCCTTTCAAGAAATCGGTGCGTTTGTAGTTCATCGTTCGAATTCTTTTGGCCTTGAAAACCAAAGAATAGCGGGGGACGGGGTAATTACTGGATACGGAACCATTCATGGGAGATTAATCTATGTGTTCGCCCAGGATTTTACGGTTTTAGGCGGCTCCTTAAGCGAAACCCACGCGGCCAAAATTTGTCGCATCATGGATTTGGCCTTAAAAAACGGGGCTCCAATTATTGGCCTTAACGATTCTGGAGGTGCTCGCATTCAAGAAGGGGTAGTGTCTCTTGCGGGTTATTCCGAAATCTTTTTTCGAAATACACGAGCAAGCGGCGTTATTCCCCAGCTGTCCTTGATTATGGGACCTTGTGCCGGTGGCGCTGTTTATTCTCCCGCACTCACGGATTTTGTTTTTATGGTAGAGGATACGTCCTATATGTTTGTTACCGGACCGAATGTTGTAAAAACGGTAACCCACGAGGAGGTCAGTTCTGAAGACTTAGGAGGGGCAAAAACCCATGCGGAGCGAAGCGGAGTCAACCATTTTGTTGCAGGTAACGATGTGGAATGTTTGAAACGCGTGAGAACGTTATTGACCTACCTTCCACAAAATGCCTATGAGGATGCTCCGCTAACCTCGGTTTTTGAGTTCAGTCAAGAAAAGATTTCAAGAATTGACCATGTTCTGCCGGCAAAAAATGGGTTGCCGTATGATTGTCGAAGAATTATTGAATGTTTGGTGGATGATGCTTCGTTTCTAGAAGTGCAGGAGGATTATGCCAAAAATATCGTTATTGGTTTCGCTCGAATGGAAGGCCGCTCGTTGGGAATTGTTGCTAACCAACCCGCGGAATTAGCTGGGGTATTGGACATCAATGCTTCGCGAAAAGGGGCTCGATTTGTAAGATTTTGTGATTCCTTCAACATTCCACTCCTGATTCTTGAAGACGTTCCTGGATTTTTGCCGGGTACCGATCAAGAGTGGAATGGAATAATTACGCATGGTGCTAAATTGTTGTATGCTTTTGCAGAAGCAACGGTTCCAAGGATAACCGTAATTACGCGTAAGGCCTATGGGGGCGCTTATTGCGTAATGAACTCGAAGTCGTTAGGGGCAGATTTAAGTTTTGCCTGGCCCAATGCGGAAATTGCGGTTATGGGTGCTAAAGGGGCTGCTGAGATAATTTTTAGACGAGAAATTTCAGAGGCAGAAGATTCGGAACAACAGTGGCGCGAAAAAGAATTTGAATACGCGGAAACTTTTGCCAACCCTTACCGGGCCGCTGAACGCGGAATAGTGGACGATGTTATCTTTCCCAAGGAAACCCGTCAGCGCCTTATTCATGGATTCAAAATGTTAGAAAAAAAAGCAGAAAATTTACCACAAAAGAAACATGGTAATATTCCCCTATAAGTGTATTCAATGAAAAATTTAATCGCCGGTTTTACAAATCAATTAGAGGAAGCTTTACTTATTGCCTCTAAACAAAAGTTCAAGCAACCCAATCGCCCTATGCATAATATGGTGATTTGCGGACTTGGTGGTTCGGGCATAGGGGCCAAAATTGTAAGTAATTGGGTGTTCGATGAGCTGAATATTCCGGTGACCTTGGTTAATGAATATGCCATTCCAGCCTTTGTAAATGAACATTCCCTGGTGATTGCATCCTCGTATTCAGGAGATACGGAAGAAACATTAATGGCTGTTCAAGAAGCGCAAGTGCGCGGAGCGTTTATTGTAGGAATTACGAGCGGAGGAAAACTGCAGGAATTTTGCCTAACCCATCGCCACGATTGCGTTCTTGTGCCCGGCGGAAACCCTCCACGTACCGCCGTTGCCTATTCGATTGTTCAATTAGTGAATTATTTCCAAGCATTAGGGTTCATTTCGGCTAACAGCCTAAGGCAGATTGAACAAAGCATCGGTTTATTGAATGAGCAGCAGTCGTTTATTCAAGAAAAATCAATGGAACTAGCTTCTTTTTTGTTTGGAAAGGTGGGCGTTTTGTACGGGGAAACTAAATACGAAGGCGTGATTGTTCGTGCAAAGCAGCAATTCAATGAAAATTCCAAGTTTTTGTGCTGGTACCATGTAATACCAGAAATGAACCACAATGAGCTTGTTGGTTGGGGAGGAGGCGATGAACGCTTTGCCCCAGTTTTTTTTACAGCTTCGGACATTCAACCCAGAAATCAACGAAGGCTTGAAATCACCATGGATGCGATCCATCAAAAATCAAAGGCTGTTTTCATAGTTCACGCGGAGGGAAATTCGCTTATTGAACGCTCCTTGTATTTGATTCATCTCGTAGATTGGGCTTCCTATTTTTTGTGTGAAAAAAATGATGCAGATATCATGGACATAAAAATTATTGATTACCTCAAAAATGAATTGGGTAAAATCACATGAACCAACCAACCGTAACACTGCACGACTTAGGATGCATTGCCTATAAAACAGCATGGGACTTTCAAGAACGTTTGTTTAATGACCTAATTATTGAAAAACGCAACGGAAATACCCGGGCGATGAATCACTTGATATTGTGTGAACATCCGCATGTTTTTACGCTCGGAAAAAGTGGGAATCCTTCCAATTTATTGGCGGATGAATCGGCCCTAAACCTGTTGGATGCCGAATTTTATCAAATAAATCGAGGGGGAGATATCACCTACCACGGTCCAGGACAATTGGTGGTTTATCCTGTTTTTGATTTGGAACAGTTTTTCTCAGATATTCATAAATATATGCGGTATTTGGAAGAGTCTGTGATTAGGGTATTAGCCAACTACGGGTTAGAAGGCGAACGCATAGCAGGCCTTACCGGGGTTTGGATGGTAGAAGATGCCCCTCGTAAGATCGCCGCTTTTGGAGTTAAATGTTCTCGTTGGGTTACCATGCACGGAATAGGTTTCAATGTGAATACGGATTTGTCGTATTTTGATCAAATTATTCCTTGCGGAATCGATGATAAACAAGTAACCTCGGTTTCAAGAGAATTAGGACATGAGGTAACTATGCAAGAAATTAAAATGGATTTTCTACGGGAATTCCAAGCGTTATTCGAATTTGAACTAATGAATGTTTGATGAGAGCAAAAGATTTAATTCCGAAGGTTGAAGGTGTTTATTTAGCTGTTCTTATGGAGCAAGAGACATCAGAATTTGCGGTTTATCTGATCAATGATAAACAGGATATTATGGAGGGGATAATTGTTACGAGTGTGGGTTTTGGAGAGAAACCCACAACGGGAGAAGCGCTGAAAACGGCGACGCTTCGGCATTCTTTGGAGGTGCTTTTGCCGGGAGAATATGCAAAAATAGAATGGATTGTACCCGAAGTTTTTGGGTTGTATAATGAATATTGGGTGAGTTTTTGGATTGATGAGGTTTTGTATGACAAAAAGTTCACTTTTTTACCTGATTCAATAAGGGTTTCAGAGCTGCAGGAATTATCCAGGTTTGGAAAAAAAGGATTAATTCTGAGTTAATTAAGTGCCAAAAAAAAGGCGACCGTAAGGTCGCCTTGATAAAACGTTATTGACACTTATTGTTTGTCATAGATAGCTACGCATGTTCCAGATCCACCGATTACGGGGGTTGTGTTATTGTAGGTGTACGTAATTTGTATTTGAGTTCCACTGGCATTCATTGCCCCTGTACCCGAGAAATCAATGTTACCGAGTTGAATGTTGATGGTTTGTTGGGGAATGGTTACCGCTGCTCCGTTAATCGTTCCAGTAGCGGTACCACCTACCAAATTGAAGAAATTGCCAATGTTAATGTCTGCAGCCGTGGCACCCGCAGAAATTGTTGGGCTTCCGGAAACTGGAAATTTAGTTGCGCTGCATGTGGACGTTAAACCCCAAGTTGGTCCGGTCCAATTTTCCGCTCCTATTACTACGTTTACGGTGCGTTGTGCTGTGGAAGTACCGTTGGAGTTACTCGCAGCGTAATTCACTGAATACGTTCCTACAGTTGTTGTGTCTACTTGGTTATTCGTAGTTACTGGAACGGAAGAACCATCTTTGTTGGTGGCCGTGGCCCCTGCGTCGGTATAGGAACTTCCTACATTGATGGTAACGGAAGTTTGTCCGTTAAGTTTAATGATTGGCTTGTACAAACAAGAACCATCGTCTTTTTTGGCTTTACTGTTAAAGTTAACAGCGCCATTATCGGTACATCCCTTTTTTTTACAAGCAGTAAATGTAAGGGCACCAAGTCCAATACTCAAAATAATCAGTGTTTGTTTCATCGGTTAAATTTTGCTCTAAGTTAGGAATATTTCATGAAAATTATTCTTCCGTTGCTTCTTTTTTTGTGCCATCCAGGGCTATTCTTATACGTTGCTCTAACTCTTCGCATAATTCAGGATTGTCGGACAGCAAGGATTTAATGGAATCCCTACCTTGACCTAGGCGGGTTTCACCGTAGGAAAACCAAGACCCACTTTTTTTGAGAATGTTCAATTCCACTCCTAAATCGATAATTTCTCCGATCTTAGAAATCCCTTCTCCGTAAAGAATATCGAACTCGGCTTTTCGAAACGGCGGAGCTACTTTATTTTTGACCACTTTCACTTTTACGCGGTTTCCAATAATCTCCTCTCCGTCCTTTAATTGCGTAGCTTTTCTTATATCCAATCTTAATGAAGCGTAAAATTTTAAAGCATTTCCTCCGGTGGTGGTTTCTGGATTTCCAAACATAACCCCGATTTTATCGCGCAATTGATTGATGAAAATGCAACAGCAGCCCGCTTTATTGATGGAGGAGGTTAATTTTCTTAACGCTTTCGACATTAACCGAGCCTGCAATCCCATTTGCGAATCTCCCATTTCTCCTTCGATTTCAGCCTTGGGTGTTAAGGCAGCTACCGAGTCAATAATGATCAAATCGATCGCTCCGGAACGAATCAAGTTATCGGCAATTTCGAGCGCCTGTTCTCCATTGTCAGGTTGTGAAACCAATAAATTGGCTACGTCAACACCTAGTTTTTCGGCATAAAATTGATCGAAAGCATGCTCAGCATCGATGAAGGCAGCAATTCCTCCTTGTTTTTGAATTTCTGCGATTGCATGAATGGCCAATGTCGTTTTTCCGGAAGATTCTGGACCATAAATTTCAACGATTCTTCCTTTCGGATAACCGTTTACCCCAAGAGCGATATCTAAGGTTAATGATCCGCTTGGGATAGCGTCCACTTTTTCAATCGGACTGTCGCCCAGTTTCATCACCGCTCCCTTACCGAAGGTTTTATCCAATTTTTCCATGGTTAATTGGAGGGCTTTTAATTTTTCGTTTTGAACATCTTTTGTTGCCATAGGGTTTATTTTTTTTACAAAGGTTTAAAGGCTAAACGTAAACTAAGTACGTTTATGCTTTGATGTCGAAAAATTGAATGATTTCTTCTGCGTGATTTTTCGTGTTGGGTTTTTCTAGTAGGCCTACAAGCTCGCCTTCCTCATTGAAAAGAAAGGATTTTCGGTGAATACCATCGTAAGTTTTACCCATGAATTTTTTTTCTCCCCACACGCCGAAGGCTTGTATCACTTCTTTTTCAGGGTCGGATAGTAACGTGAAATTCAGTTGGTGTTTTGTTGAAAATTTCTTGTGGGAAGCTACTGTGTCCGCACTAATTCCCACCACCTGTATTTCATGGTTTAGTAACAACTCCTCCTGGTCACGTATACTGCAGGCCTGGGCGGTACATCCAGGGGTATCATCTTTAGGGTAAAAGTAAATAGCCAGTTTTTTACCTACGAATTGTGATAATTCTATCGATTCACCTTCTTGATTTTTTAATACCGCCGAGGGTAATTTGTCGCCTATTTTAAGCATATCGGTTGGTTAATATTTAAACAAATATAACGATTAATTAAACAACATGACATTTCGTTCAACATTTAATTAATAACCTGAATTTTCTGCATCAACTAACGGAGAAAGGTCATTGTAAAGTTGTTCTAGTTTCCCTTTTTTCGCTTGCAATGATTGATATTTCGCGGTCTCTTTATTTTTATCCAGTTGTTGAATTTCTTCCTCAATTCCCGCTTGTTCTGACTGAAGTATTTCTAAGAATCGCTCGACAATCATGTCAAAATACCAACCCGTTTGCTGATTTCCATGGGTTTTACTGTAATTCAAAATTGCAGCACTATTGCTCATCGAGGCGCTTCCCATACGAATAACGTGGTAGGCATATGCTAATAAGGCGCGTAAGCGATTGTAGTCTTTCATTTCACCGCTTAGGATTATTTGCTCGATCAAGGGCAAGTCTTGAGCGCTTCCATATTCGCCCATAATTTCCGCTGATCCCACCTTGATTTCGGCCTCTTTGGAATGGATAAACTCTCGCGCAACACTTAAGGCCTCCACCGTATCGATTTCTTTTAAAACAGTTAACGCAGCCCCCATTACGGATAACGAACTGTCACGAAGTAATACCCCGCGTACCGTTTTTAATGCATCTCCTTTGTCTAAAGTCGATAGTAACTCGACCGCATTTTTGCGCACCATAGGCTTCTTATCTTTTTGTAAAATATCCAATATTGCTTTTTTAAACCCGGGTTTTTCACCAATATTCTCTATGTTTTTCATGTAACTCAATGCCGAAGCGCGAATTCCCCAAAAAGAGGCATGGGAGGCTTCCACCAAGAGGGTAACTTTATCCGCATAATCGGAATTTGCGATTCGTTTGAGCGCCGCAGCCTTGGAACGGTATCGTTCGGCATTATAGTATTGATGCACTAATTGCTCGATCGGTTTTTCCTCGTACACTTTTGCTAATAGTACTTGTTGGTCATCTAAATGCAGGTTGTAGATTTTTCCCGTGAAGGGGAAACTAAATTCCTGATCCGTTGCTTCGATTACAATAGGATAAATATGTTTGCCTTCCCCATCCCATAACGCCACATCCACCGGGATTTTAAAATTACCAAAGGATTGCGCTTGTTTCACTTTCAACGTTACTAGTTGGTTATCAACGTCAATTACTTGCTCTGTAAATAACACGGGGTGACCTTTCGATAAAAACCACTGATTAAAAAACCAATTCAAATCCTCTCCGCTAACCTCTTCCATGGCCAAACGTAAATCGTGAACTTCCGCGGACTTGTAGGAATTAACGGTTAAATATCGGTTGAGACCTGCAAAAAAAGCTTCATCTCCCAGGTATTTGCGTAGCATGTGAAGAATTCTACCCCCTTTGTTATATGAGTGGTTATCAAACATGTCCTCCCTGTCTTCATATTCAAATCGAATGAGGTTTTTATAGTTGTTTCCCGAATAGTATCCATCGGCTTCATCTTCCGCTTGATAGTCTGCTTCGTCTCGACCATATTCATATTCGTCCCATAAGTATTGAGAATAATTAGCAAACGACTCATTTAATGGAAGATTCGACCAAGATTCGCAGGTTACCAAATCCCCAAACCAATGGTGGAACAGTTCATGCGCTATGGTTGATTCATCGTTTCCATCGATGAGTTCTTTTTTCGATTTATAGACAAAGTCTCCAAAAACAACCGCTCCAGAATTCTCCATAGCACCCGAAACATATTCGCGAACCACGATTTGAGCATATTTATCCCAAGGAAATTCAACACCTAATTTTTCGGAAAAGAACTTGATCATTTTAGGGGTTTTTCCAAAGATGGCCCTAGCGTCTTTTTCGTATTCGGGCTCAACATAGTAGTCAACCTCAATCTTTTTTCCGTCCTTGCGCGTGTAAGAATCTTTCACCACCTTGAATTCTCCAACGGCCAGCATAAATAAATAGGGAGCATGGGGCAAATCTTGTTTCCAATGGTCCGTTCGCATTCCTTCTGCATTTTTCTTTGAGCTAATCAAACGACCATTAGACAAGGTGGTATATTTATCCTCTACGGTAAGGATAACTTCTTGGGTACTTTTGGAATTGGGGGCATCCAAAGTTGGAAACCAAACGGAATTAGATTCTGTCTCTCCTTGAGTCCATATTTGCGGCATAACGCCTTCTTTTTCCCCGGTAGGATTAACAAAGAATAATCCTTTATCTGAAGTTATAGCTGCGCCTCCTCCCGTCTCGCGCTCCTCCGGTTTCGCAATGTATTCAATAGCGAGCGTGTATTTTTCGTCTTTCTTATACATTCTGCCTAAATGAACCGTTAGATGTTCATTATCAGGATAATCATACGACAATTCCTCGTTATTAAGGGTTACCTGGATAATCTCCATTCCTTTAGCGTCAAGCACTACACTGTCCGAAGGATAAAAATGCGGTTTTAACGTTAAATAGGCCTTGCCCATCATTTGCGATTCTTCCCAATTAAAACTGGCTTCAATTTTAGTATGCACCAGATCCATGTATTTTCTTCTAGATGGTTGATAGGGAGTTGCTGCTCCGAAATCCTCGAAGGATTCCCAATCTCCAAAATCCGTAAGCGAATCGCTCATATATATTTCCTCATCGCCAGATCCCTCCTCAACAATTTCCATCGCTTCGGCGTTATTTTCAGATTTCGAAAGTCCACAAGAACCCATCATCAATAAAAGGCTCAAGGTAAAAAAGTACATTTTCATGGTAAGATAAATTTTTCACAAAACTGCCTATTTATTTTACACGATGATGTAGTTTTGCTCGTTTTTCTTAAATATATTTTCGAATTTATTTCATATGCAGTTATTCAACGATTATTCTTTTGAAAGTAAAAGGGCAATTCTTCGAGTGGATTTCAATGTTCCCATAGATAAAGAATCCTTGGAAATTCAAGACGATAAACGCATCCAAGCAGCCCTTCCAACCATAAAATTTATTTTGAATGGCGGAGGTTCCGTAGTGTTATTGTCGCATTTTGGTCGCCCTAAAAATGGCCCAGACCCCAGAGCCTCCTTACGGATTGTTTTGAATCGATTAACCGCCCTACTCGATCGTCCGGTACATTTTGCCGAAACCTTGGAAGAGGCAAATAACGCCGTTCAGGGATTGCAATCAGGGGAAGTCCTCTTGGTAGAAAATGTACGTTTTTTCCCCGGCGAGACGGAAGGAAGCATAGAGTTAGCCCAAAATTTCGCGCGATTGGGGGATTGTTACATTAACGATGCCTTCGGTTCCGCGCACAGAGCCCATGCGAGCACCACCCAGTTGGCCTCTTTTTTTCCTAAGGATAAAATGATGGGACTCCTAATGCAAGAGGAGACACGCAACGCGCAGCACATTCTCTCAAACCCCAAGCGTCCGTTCACTGCGATTCTTGGTGGCGCCAAGGTTTCCGATAAAATAATGATCATTGAAAATTTATTAACCATTGCGTCAGACATTGTCATTGGAGGAGGCATGGCCTATACTTTTTCTAAGGCCTTGGGAGGTGCGATCGGAAATTCTTTGGTAGAAGATGAACGATTAACATCGGTAAAACAGATCCTTGATAAAGCAAAAACCCTTGAGGTAAAGATCCATCTACCGGAGGATACCGTTGCGGCCGTTGGTTTTTCAGCGGATGCTAAAAATAAAGTGTTTCCTACAATCGCCATACCGGACACCTGGATGGGCCTGGATATTGGTCCCAAGGCGCGCGAACAATTCACTGAAGTAATTCTTCAAAGCAACACCATCTTGTGGAACGGGCCAATGGGGGTGTTTGAATGGGATGCTTTTTCGCAGGGTACAAAGCATATCGCTCATGCCGTTGCAGAAGCAACTAAACTGGGTGCTTTTTCTTTGATCGGCGGTGGAGACAGTGCTGCGGCGGTTTCAAAATTCAACTTATCCGATCAGGTCAGTTATGTAAGCACTGGAGGGGGAGCGCTGTTGGAGCTGTTTGAGGGCAAAGAGCTTCCGGGAATTAAAGCACTCAGATAATGCCCAGAAAAAGTTCTATCAAACGTGAAGAATAGCCCATTTCGTTGTCGTACCAACCCACGATCCGGTTTAATCGCCCAGAAACCAAGGTAAGTTCGGGGTCAAAAAGGCAGCTATAGGTTGAACCAATAACATCGCAGGACACAATTGGATCGTAGCTGATTCCAAGAATTCCCTTCAAATCCGAAGAAGAAGCCCGCACCATTGCTTCATTAATTTCGCTGACGCTTAATGCTTTTTTTGTTACGAGGGTCAGCTCCGTCATGGAACCATTTATTACCGGAACCCGAACACCGGAGCCAGTAAATTTGCCTTCTAAATGAGGAAAAATTCGAGTAATTGCTTTTGCTGCTCCCGTTGTAGTTGGAATAATCGAATGTGTTGCTGCCCGGGCGCGACGTAAATCTTTGTGAGGAGCGTCTTGAAGCCGTTGATCCGAAGTATAACTGTGCACTGTGGAGAGGTGACCAAATTCAATTTCGGTTAAGGACTCCATCACCTTTAACATGGGTGCAGCATTGTTGGTGGTGCAGGAGGCATTCGAAAAGATTGGCCCTAATGAATTAAAATTAAAACGACTAACCCCTAAAACGATCATCGGAATATCCGCCTCACTTGGAGCAGATATGATCACATTTTTCACCCCATGCTGAAGATGTCCGCTTGCTTTTTCATGGGTTAGAAATTTACCCGAAGACTCTAAAACCTTGGTGACGCCATAGTTATTCCAAGGTATTTCCTCAGGACTTGCGTGCTGGATGAAAATTATTTTCTTACCGTTAGAAAAAAGCAACACATTATCCTCAATTACAAATTCCAAAGGTAAGGTGCCCTGACTTGAATCATATTTTAGCAGATGGGCTAATTCTCGGATGGGCGCCAAGTCGTTCACAACCGCTACCTGAATATCAGTTCGTGACAAAGAGAGGCGAGTGAAACACCTGCCAATTCTGCCAAAACCGTTAATTCCAAGGGTTACCATATTTTTTCAGCAAAGGTACAATGAGCCCAAAGAATAAAGACTATTTTCAATGTACAACAAACACAAATCCGTGTTTTTCAACCTTGGTCCCTCCACTAAAAGTAGCATTGATTTTATAGAAATAATTTCCTTCATCGACTAATTTACCCTCCGTGGTTTTACCATCCCATGTTCCTGCGGGGTTGGTAAAAGAGTAGATCACATTTCCCCACCGATTTAATATGATACATTCAAATTCTGTAATATCTTGGGTTTCACTGATGCCAAATAGTTCATTGCCGTTCAAGGAACTTAATGAAATAATATTAGGAACTTCAAAATCGCATTGTTTGATCGTGATGATCGAGGTGTCGCTCGAAGTATGACACACATTGGAAGCAGTAACGTAATATTGACCTGCAGCGGAAACCACGATAAAGTTATCCGTAGAACCGGTATTCCATAGCAATTGAATGGGTAAATTATAACCGGATTGTTGTGTACCCGAATTAATGGAGGCAGCAACGAGATCGATTACATTTCCTTTACATATGGCACTGTCCAAAATATCCACGTATACATAAGGCGGAAATTCAATTTGTGCATGTATGACCGTACCGCAGGCATTGTCGGTAAATACAATCGAATAGATGCCTGGGGTTGAAGTTGTAACGATCGGGTTTTCTACATTAGGATTCGAAAAATGAATGGCCGTATCCGCCGCAGACCAAGAACCACCTGAATAGGATTGGGTGTTGGAAACTTGCAAAAATAAATTACATGCTACGGTATCTGTAAATATATGCGGTACAGGTAGAACCTCAAGGGTTACGGTGGTATCATAATGACATCCGAAATTATCGGTTATATTGTAGGTGTAATGATTCGTTCCCGGTGTCGAGGGTTGAACAACGAGTGCCGTATCGTTTTGACCTGAAATAATGGTGGGATCATTGCTCCAAAAATCATTCACTACCGTATTTTGGTAGCCCTCTTGGTCGGGATATAAGCTTTGGTTAAAATAAATTCCCCATTGGAAGATATATCCATCATCTATCCCCTGATTGTCCTGAACGGTAATGGTCCAATTCCCATTTACCGGGCAACCAATAAAATTGTTAAAATTCCCATCCGGAAGATAGACTCCGTTCGGATTCATGGAAGGAAACCCGTAGCTATTAATGACGGTATTTCCCGCAGCGTTTTCAGCGCAAATCGTTCCCAAGGTAGCTTGCGTTGGTGAGAAACAATAAGTCCAAACCGGAGTTCCAGGTGCTCCACCATCTAAATTGGTATCGTTTCCTAAGAACGTTCCAATGCCGTTTCCGCATCCTCCTGGGATGAGCTCGTTCCAACCAAAAGGAGTTTGGTTATAAGCATTCATGAGAGAAACCATGGTTCCGTTGGGACAAGTCAACGCAATTTCCAAGTCGCCAATATAGGAGTGCTCAATATCAATGCATAATTGGTCAAAGTCGGAAGCGCTTGTAATCACCGTGCTGCTGTCAAATCCTGTTATACCAATGTTGGTGGAATACTGCACCCCACTTCCGTCGGGTAAGGCCGTTAATCCCGCAAAAACGCCTCCTATTTGAAAGGTGCCGTTCGGAATATTCACGCCTACGGTATCTTGCTGAGTTACCCCACCTAACAACGTGGTGTTTTGTCCTATACAAACGGTGTCTTGCAAAGGGCCCGTACCCGCAAAGCTCGGAAGCTGCGAAACACGCACTTTTGATGTAATGCGCTTTACTTGAGGGAAGATGTCGGTAATTCTCAAATCAATAAAGTATCCAGCACGTGCGGGGGGTGTAAACCAAATGGAATCGTTGCTGTACTGTCCCACGCCTCCAATGGTCCATAGATAGGCACAGTTGTTAACGTTTTGAGAATACCCCGTGTTGGTCACCTCCAAGGCATAGGGGAAGCTGGGGGTAGCTACAAACAAAATACTGTCTCCAAAACAAATATCCACATATCCCGTATCTGCAGGGTGAAGGGCATCTGGACCCGTTCCGTTGACGTAGGCATGCATGTGCGGCGCAAAGGGCTGTTGAGGATTTCCGCAAGCCACATTGGCATCCCAACCCGTGCCCTGTGCGGTGCCGTTAGACTTAAACCTTAGGGTTAGGCATCCGCTTGGATTGTTTTGAAAGGAGGCCTGGACAAAAAATCCGGTAGGATTGGTTCCCGAATTATAAGCACCAATCAAGGGGGAAGCGGTGGTGGGGCCGTCGTACACGTACAACGTATCGGAAGGATCAATGTTGAAAGTAAAACCAATGTTGGTGGCGAAGGCAATAGACACTTTTGAACCTTGCGTCAAGTCTGGACAAAAAGTAATCACTTCGTTCATGTTGGGCGTATAATTACCCGGTCCGTCGCTGAAATTCGTTCCTCCAGCAGGAGGTATGATGGCGCCACAATTCAACGGATTGGCTTGGGGAAAATCGGGACCAGTTACTAACATTTGAGCTTTCATCATTCCATGAGCAACAACGAAGAAGCAAAAAACTAAAAGACACTGTTTCATGATACGAATTATTTTTTATTAGCCTCGTTTAAGGCAAGTTGTAATTGATAAAGCGACATCACCGCCAAAAGTTCGCCGGGTGTTTCTGTTTGAAAATACTGCGTGTATGGAAGTATTTTAACGTTCAATTCTGTAAAATGCGTAGTTTTTTGCGCTTTGGGATAAGCTGAAACATCCTTGTTTCCATTATTTTTAACGATATGGATGGCATGATCGTAGGCGAATTCCAGTAAATCCAAACTACCATATTCTTGCTTGAAGGAAGTTAATTCCGACTTAGAATAAACCTTATTCAAAGCGCGCAACGACTTTTGTCCCCAGGAAGCAGAAACAGCGAAAATTAGCAAAAAGAAAAGAAAGGTAACTTTCATAAATGAGATAATTTAATGAACAATAGCTAATGACTTGTATTACAAAACTTTGGTTGCAAAGAACTTTATTTTTTTCCAAATTAACACAATTAAAGGTTAGTTTTGTAAAAAGAAGTTCATGGATAATTTGCTTGAAATAGCCTCTCAGGTTCGCCGCGATATTGTTCGAATGGTGCATGCAGTTAATTCTGGGCACCCAGGGGGTTCCTTGGGGTGTGCCGATTTTTTCATTTACATGTACTTTAAGCGTTTGAGGTTAGATCCGGCGAATTTTACCATGGACGGAATCCAAGAAGACCTGTTTTTTTTATCCAACGGCCATATTTCACCGGTTTGGTACAGTGTTCTCGCGCGCAAGGGTTTTTTCGAGGTGAGTGAGTTGTCTACGTTTCGTAAAATTTCCAGCCGCCTTCAAGGGCATCCTTCGGTGGACAAAAAACTACCCGGGATTCGTGTTGCTTCAGGTTCTTTAGGACAAGGACTTTCCGTTGCGATAGGCGCAGCGCTTACCAAAAAACTAAACCAAGATCCATGTTGGGTTTATTGTCTAATGGGCGATGGCGAAATTCAGGAAGGTCAGGTTTGGGAAGCCGCAATGTATGCCGGAAATCGTTCGGTCGGGAATCTAATTGGAATTATTGATTACAATAACCGGCAAATCGATGGAGATGTTAGCCAAGTTATGGGCGTAATGCCTTTAGAAGACAAATGGCGCGCATTTGGTTGGGAGGTTTTCAACATGGACGGTCATGATTTTGATGCAATGCACCGCACATTTCAAGGCATCGACCAGAACAAAAATTCAGGAAAACCAAAAATGATCATCATGAAAACCGAAATGGGACAAGGCGTTGATTTTATGATGGGAACGCATAAATGGCACGGTTCTGCACCGAACGATGATCAATTATCGTCAGCGCTAAGTCAATTGAACCAAACGTTGGGCGATTATTAACAAATGCCATGAAGTTTTCGCAATTAGGTTGCTTGATATGCTTGTTTTGTCTTCCCCTGTTTTCCCGTGCTCAGGTGAAATCCCGCATTTTGTTCATTTTGGATGCATCGAACAGTATGAATTCGGAATGGGGTAAACAAACACGAATTCAAGCCGCGAAGGAGATATTAGTGCAAGAATTAGAAGCCATGCGAGGTATTGAAAACACAGAAATTGCCTTAAGAATTTATGGTCATCAAACGCCTTTCAATAACTTGGCTCAAGACTGCAACGACACGAAATTGGAAGTTCCCTTTGGCCCCAATAATTTGGACGTTATTCAAGCGCGCATTAAAACGCTTGAGGCAAAAGGAGCTACCCCCATAGCGCGCAGTTTAGAGGCCGCCGCGGGGGATTTCCCAGATACAACCACAAAAAACTACATTATTTTAATCACGGACGGTCTAGAATCTTGCGATAATGATCCTTGTGTAATTGCGAAGAAACTGAAAGAAAAAGGAGTCAAAGTCACCCCTTTTGTTATCGGATTAGGAATGGATATGTCCTATCTTTCCAATTTTAATTGCATCGGCACATATTCGGATGCTGAGGACAAAGATTCTTTTCGTAAAGTATTTAATACGATCCTCAACAGCGTACTTTTGAAAACAACTGTTCAAATTAATCTTAACGACCAATTTGCCAAACCTACCGAGACGAATGTAACTATGTTCCTGTACGAGGCAGGCACGAACAACCTGAAATATACCTTCCTTCACACGCTCAACCGGCTTGGAAATCCTGATACGCTCTATATGGACCCATTGATTTCGTACGATTTGGTCGTTAATACCCTGCCCAACGTGGTAAAAAAGAACATTCAGCTTAAACCCCATGTGCACAATACCATTGAAGTTCCAGCCCCTCAAGGATTCGTGCAGTTGACCTCCGTAAAAAGCACTTTTAATCCGCAGTTTGTCATGCGCATAATTGAGAAGGCAGGAGGAAAAACCCTGAACCATCAGCTGTATGACCAAAAGGTCAAATACCTGGTTGGCCGTTATGAGGTCGAAATCTTTTCCATTCCCAAAATTTATAAAAACATTGACGTGGCCCAATCCACCGTTTATAAGGTAGATATTGAAGCACCCGGACAACTCGATTATACCTTTTCCAAACCGATGATAGCACAATTATTTCAGCCAACAAAAGAGGGCTTTTGGAACGGTATTTACACCTTTAGCGAGGCAACTAAGGACAAAATCCTGATACAGCCAGGAAGTTATAAATTGGTGTATCGTCCCAGAGACATGAAATCCACAGGGTATACCAATGAGAAAATGATTACAATAACAGCCAATAAGACAACGGTAATAACGATTAACTAAGAAACGATGGAACGGGTAAATTTCGGCAACAAAGACACGCGGTCAGGATTTGGAGAAGGATTAAGACGATTAGGGGAAATCAACCCAAAGGTAGTGGCGCTTTGTGCGGACTTAACCGGTTCGTTGAAAATGGATGCTTTTGAGAAAGCTTTTCCGGAGCGATTTTTTCAAATAGGTATTGCTGAGGCAAATATGATGGGCATTGCCGCGGGAATGACCCTTGGGGGAAGTATTCCTTTTACAGGAACTTTTGCCAATTTTTCAACTTCTCGGGTTTATGATCAAATACGTCAAAGCATTGCTTATTCTCAAAAAAACGTAAAAATATGCGCCTCGCATGCAGGGCTAACCTTGGGGGAAGACGGGGCTACCCACCAGGTACTTGAAGATATTGGCATGATGCGCATGCTGCCAAACATGACGGTGGTGGTTCCCGCAGACTATCATCAAACGCTACAAGCAACCTTGGCCATTGCGGCATGGGAAGGTCCGGTGTATTTACGTTTTGGCCGACCATCAGTGCCTATATTTATTCCAGAAGAAGCCCCCTTTACGATAGGAAAAGCCGATGTTCTGAGAGAAGGTAGCGATGTAACCATTATTGCGTGTGGTCATATGGTTTGGAAGGCTTTGGAAGCATCGGATGCACTATCATTGCAAGGGATACAAGCCGAAGTAATAAACATGCATACGATAAAACCGTTGGATGTTGCGGCAATTCTCGCCTCGGTTCAAAAAACGAACAGGGTGGTAACGGCAGAAGAACACATGCGCAATGGTGGTCTAGGAGATGCTGTTGCTCAGGTCCTTTCGATGCATTATCCAATACCCCACGAGTATGTGGCGGTAAATGATTCTTTTGGAGAAAGTGGAACCCCAAATGAACTAATGAAGAAGTACGGATTGGAGCAAGAAAACATCGTCGAGGCAGTACATTCCGTCATTCGACGCACAAAGTAAATTTATCCAATCATCCAGAATTTTGTCCTTCATCGGATTGTCAGTAGTTTTGCGCACTGATTTAATTGCACGAACCGGGTAAATGGTATTTTCAAGTTTAACTTTTCTCTATTTCTTTTTACCCCTTAGCTTGATTTTTCATTACAGTTCACGTAATGACTTGTTTCGAAATATTTTTCTAACGGTTTTTTCCTTGGTTTTTTACGCTTGGGCCGAACCCTTGTGGATATTCTTAATGATTTTTACGGCTTTTATTAATTACGGGGCGGGAATTTACATCGAAAACCATCAAAACACGACCAAGGCTAAAGTAGGGATGGTGGCTGCGGTAGTCATAAATTTAACCCTATTAGTATCCTTTAAATACGGGGGATTTCTTTATGATAATTTGAATTTTTGGATTCCCTTGCCGTTTGACCGCCCGTCGAATTCATTGCCAGTGGGAATTTCTTTTTACACATTCATGGTCATATCCTATGTGGTAGACATTTATCGCGGGGAAATTAAAGCCCAAAAGAACCCCGTCAATTTCTTAATGTTCATCAGTCTGTTTCAGCATCTTGTTGCGGGCCCCATAGTTCGTTACAGTCAAATTAAAAATCAAATTGAACGCCGCAGGGTAAATTGGAATCAAATAAGCCAAGGGGTTACGCGATTTTGTATTGGACTATTCAAAAAAGTTGCAATCGCAAATGTTGCTGGAGTATTGGTAGACAAATATCTAGATACCCACTTGTACGAAGTGTCATCCTACGAGGCTTGGTTCGGCTTGGTTATGTTTTCAATACAATTGTATTTTGACTTTTCGGGATATTCAGACATGGCTATTGGTTTGGCGAAATTATTCGGTTTCGATTTTCATGAGAATTTTCGACACCCTTATGCCGCAATTTCCGTGGCAGATTTCTATCGGCGATGGCACATATCGTTGGGTAAGTTCTTTCGGGATTATGTGTACATACCGCTCGGGGGTAACCGTAAATACCACGACCGAAACATATTCATTGTTTGGTTTCTCACGGGATTTTGGCATGGTGCGAGTTGGAATTTTGCCCTTTGGGGAAGTTATTTTGGCGTGTTGATGATTCTTGAAAAACACTTGAAAAAAGGCTTGGATAAAATTCCAAGTTGGTTCAAGCACAGTTACACGTTAATGTTAATCGTATTTAGTCGGGCCTTCTTTTATTTCACGGATTTTGGTCAATTGGGATACTTTTTAGGAAATCTGTTTTATTCCAAAAATTCCATTAAGTCCGGCATTGCCAGCGATTTAACTACGCATTGTTTTTGGTTGATGCTCGTGGTTTTATGCTGCATTCCGTGGAATGAAATCTACCACAAGCGCCATCCGCTTACCTTGAAATCCATGAGGGCATACGCTTATGTGCGCCCCGCGGTGAATGCTTTCTTGCTAATTCTTTCCACGATGCTTTTGGTCAATGCCTCGTTTAATCCCTTTTTGTATACCCGATTCTAATGGATAAGAAAATAAACGTTGTACTCTTTTTTTTAATTGTTGTGGGCTTTCCTTTGGCTTTGATCCTTTTTCCGAAGCAAAAAAGGTCCTCAGAAGAAAAACGGAATCTTGCTGAATTTCCCGTGTTTACCGGGGAAAATTATTTAAACGGTCTTTGGGCGCATCAAATCGATAAATACCTTGACGACCACTTCCCCTTCCGGGAAGACTTTATTCATGCAACCCCCTTGTTTCACCAAGCGAAGGGCTTTCAATTACCTAATTCTGAACGCGTTGTAGTGGTAAAAAAGAAAAAAGACCCAAAGGTTAAGGAAGAAATAGAAAAAGATACCATGGCCTTTTTAGATGCGTTTGAAGAGAACTTTTCAGGATCCATGCTGATCATTGATGGATGTGTTTACCCTCTTGGGGGTGGAAGCCCAAAAATGTCGAAGTACTTTGCAAAAATGGTGAGTGATTATGCAGCAAATTTCCCCAATATTCGCGTATTTTCTGCAGTTGCTCCTTTGTCATCCGCCTTTATTCCCGTTGCGAAATACAGACACTTTAATGGGCAAAACAAACGAACCTTGCTTGCCATCAAAGAAAACCTAACGAACGGAGCTATTTTTTCCGATGTTTTCGAAGAATTGAACAATCATTCATCTACTAAACTTTACTTTGGTAGCGACCATCATTGGAAACCCTTGGGAGCGTATTATGGGTATGTAGCTTTTTGCAAATCCGCAGGTTTTGAACCGGTCAGTTTAGATAAAATGACGAAAAAAGTAAAGTATAACTTTTTAGGAACCATGTATCAATATACGCAAGATCCATCGGTGTTAGCCCATCCCGACACGATGGAATATTGGGAACCTATGGTTCAAACAGAAGCGGTAAATTTTGGAGCATATGGCACCTCAAAAGGCATGAAAGCCAAGGTTTTCTACGCAACGAGTAGTGGAGGTAATACCTATTCAACGTTTTTGGGTGGCGATCAACCTTTAATGCGCATCAAGACGTCTGTAAAAAACGGAAAGAAAGCGGCGGTTATTAAAAACTCCATGGGAAATGCCTTCACGGTTTATTTAATCAGCCATTATGAAGAAATTTGGGTGGTTGACCTACGCTATGCTAAACAAAATCTGACACAAATCCTACAAGAAAACAACATCAACGACCTTATTTTTGCGGTTGGAATGTACGCTGCGATGAGTCATGGAACCATCGGTATGATGCGCCAACTTGCCACCCAAAGTGGACATTATATTCCTCCCAAACCGTCCGAAGCCCCAGAGTTACCCGCCTTGAACCCCAGCGTTCAGCCGAACGAAATAAACGATACAATTCACCAACCATGAAGTGCTTTTACTTGGCTTGGGTATTTCCTTTTTTGACTTGGAGTCAGTCCTTGCCGCTGGCACTCAATATTGACTCAAGTTATGCACTCATTCAAGCTTATGACAATGCCACGTTACTGCGCCTCAAAGCCCAATTCGATAAGGTTGGTTCAGATAAATTGGTTTTTTTACATTATGGAGGGAGCCATATCCAAGCAGAAAACCCAACTTCGGTAGCGCGTAAAAAATTCCAAGAGCGTTTTGGCAATGCCGGCTATGGATTAATGTTCAATTACGCTGCGGCTAACTCCTACTCTTCCATCAATTATGCTACGCGTTTTACCGGAAAGTGGGAGTATAATAAAAGTTATCAGGGAAGGAAAGAAAATCTTCCCTTGGGAATTTGTGGTATGGTGGTCGAGACCATGGACACCAACGCAACCCTCATTTTTTCCATGAAAAGCCCGATAGCTTGTACAAATTCCGAGTTGATGATATTGTTTGAAAACGATAGCCTATCGCATGGGATGGATTTATTCGTTAATGGCGTACCAATTATGGGACCTTACCGTAGTTCTTTGGAGGGATATAGGTTTAAATTCAACGACTCCATTCGTTCCTTAGAGCTTCGTCTGCATTCAAAACCTACTGGAAAACGCTTTCGATTCTATGGAATTTGTGCCGAGTCGGAGTATAATTCCGGAATTGTTTACCATTCCGTCGGCGTGGGTGCAGCAGCCTTTCGTTCCATTCTAACCTTGGAAAAACTGCCAGTTCAGGTTCCCCTTATTAAGCCAGATATCGTTTTATTGGACTTCGGCACCAACGATATTTTGTATCATAATAGAATTGAACCAACCCTGGAAAAGGAAGTGAATCAGGCTATAGAATGGTGGAGGTCGATGTGCCCCGATATTTTAATAGTACTCACCAGTACACAAGATTTATTTTATAAAAATCATCCTATAACGGCGGGGATTCAATTCAGGAATTTCATGGACAGTATGGCGCGCTCGAAGGAGTGTTTATTTTGGAATTGGTACGATCTCTCCGGAGGGATTAACACCATAAGGGATTGGGCCTCCTTGGGATTCGCAAAAACGGACCACGTACATTTAACCCAAGAGGGATATCGAATTAAAGGATCATTGTTGTACGAATCGTTTATCAATACCCTAAATAGAATTCAAGATAATCCCGACTTACAGGAGCTTTCGGTTCCGTTAAAAGCATACGGCGGCGCAATAGAGGTTTCAAAAGCTCAAAATGCTGTAATTCCGCCAAAAGTAATTACAAGGAAGTACAAGGTAAAATCAGGCGACACCCTTTCAGAGATTGCTGAAAAGTTCCACACTACCATCAAAAAAATTAAGGCAGTAAATCACTTAACCTCCGACAGAATTCAAGTAGGACAAACATTAAAAATCCCGTAATTCGCGGTGTGTTGCTCCATCAGTAGGCAATCCTGGCTATCGCCATACGGAAAAAAGAATGGAAAAAAATACAAAGCGAATCATGGTAAAAATGCTCCGGTTTTTTTATTTCATGGAAAACGCTTGACAAAAGGGGTGTTTCTGTTGTATCTTCGCGCCCCATTAAACAACGTATGAGTAAAATGAAATTGTCGGAGTTTAACTTCGACCTCCCCGCCGAACTGGTTGCTGAATATCCCGCTGAAAATAGAGATGAGTGCCGTCTTATGGTAGTTCATCGGAAAACGCAAAAAATCGAACATAAATTATTCAAGGATGTGATGTCGTATTTTGAAGACGGCGACACGATGATTTTGAATAATACCCGTGTTTTTCCTGCACGAATGTACGGTAATAAGGAAAAAACAGGAGCAAAAATTGAAGTGTTTTTGCTACGAGAATTAAACCGTGAGAGTTTCTTATGGGACGTACTGGTAGACCCCGCTCGAAAAATTCGCATTGGCAACAAACTGTATTTTGGAGAGGATGACTCTCTCGTAGCTGAAGTCATTGATAATACGACATCCCGAGGAAGAACCTTAAGGTTTTTATTCGACGGAACCTACGATGAATTCCGGAAAATCATCTTTACACTTGGAGAAACGCCTTTGCCCAAGTACATTAAAAGAGCCGTTGAACCAATGGATGAAGAAATGTATCAAACCATCTTTGCCAAGGTAGAAGGGGCAGTTGCCGCTCCCACGGCTGGACTGCATTTTTCACGAGAATTACTGAAACGTTTGGAGCTCAAAGGGGTAAATTTTGCCGAAATAACCTTGCACGTAGGTTTAGGGACTTTTCGATCGGTGGAAGTCGAAGACTTAACGAAGCATAAAATGGATTCGGAACAAGTTATTATTTCCGAAATGGCGGCGAACATCGTGAATCAATCCAAGTTGAATAAGAAGAAAGTTTGTGCGATTGGGACTACGTGTATGCGAGCCATTGAGTCCTCAGTGTCAACGGAGGGCTTGCTTAAGCCTTACGATGGTTGGACCAATAAGTTTATATTTCCTCCGTACGATTTTTCGATTGCTGACGCGTTGGTAACAAACTTTCACACACCGCTTTCCACCTTACTTATGATGATTTCGGCGTTTTGTGGTCATGAATTAATGATTGAGGCTTATCAAACAGCAATTCGCGAAAAATACCGTTTTTATTCGTACGGTGACGCAATGCTTATTCTTTGATTATTTAACCTTACTCGTGAGTTTATTTTTAAGGCCGTAATATCCCACTAAATGCATTTTGATGCTGCCTACCGGGATTTTCGCTTTAACTTGGATGGGTATGCGGTTTTCGTCTTTGGTAACCCAAAAGCTTACGTCTTCTTCGTGTTTGAAGTATCGGCCTGTTTGAACTACAGGGACAAAACGCATGCATTTGAACTTTCCTATTCTTAATGAAATTACTTCGTCGCCCATGTATTTTATTTTTAAATCGAATAATTCATCGTCCATAAAGGTCGGAATAACGAAAATTGCTCCCTTTTTTATATTCGAAAAATTTAAGGTTCGAGCATGGTAAAAACAGGAAATCATATCTTGGACTCCCATGGGAGCGGTGTATTGTTTCCCCTTACCATTTTCAACTTTGGAAGAATGTTGACGGAAGGTGTAGTCTTGGATAATCTTATATCCACCCTCATTAACGCGCCGATGGAAAAACCAAGGCATAATACTCTCTTGGTCTATATAAGATTCATAGCGATCGCTGACTTTGAAAATGGAATTAAATGCGCCTAGGGTTCTTCCAGTACCCACAACGTGGTATAATTTTCGGTTGGCACCTTTGATGTCGGTATATTTTGTCTCCAATACCGCTTCCCCGGCATCAATGAATCCATAACTGATTCGATACCGGAGTTTTTCGCCGATTTTAAACGCATTATTTTGTACACTTGGATATTTAGGCCCACTGCCGCTTGAAATTAACAGGGTTCCTAATCCGACAACTAACACTGATTTAAGGAAGTTTTTCATGACTTAATCTTTATTTTTTTTCCAAGACGCAAGGATTATGCCAAGTGAATTTAATGAAAAACGACGATAAAATTGGATTTTTTACCCTTGCTTATGAGCACGTAACGGTTATTTAACAAATGTTGAGAATTCAATATAAACTGTTCATCAATACGTTCTTTATTTACAGCCATGGAGTTGGCTTTAAGTTCTCTACGCGCTTCGCTGTTAGAATTTAAAAATTGGGATTCCGAGACCAATAAATCGATAATAGGAATTCCTTGTTCTAAGCGTTCTTTTGAAATTTGAGCTTGGGGTACACCGTCGAAAACTTGAAAAAAAGTGGCTTCATCCAAGGCGTTGAGGGCTTCTGAAGTGGCTTTACCGAATAAGATTTCCGATGCGGCGAGTGCTTTGTTTAATTCTTCTATTCCATGCACTCGTTGGGTAACATCAGCGGCCAATGTGCGTTGCATTAGGCGGTGATGTGGAGCCTCATCGTGCTGTGCTCGTAACGCCTCAATCGTTTCTCTACTCAAGAGCGTAAAAATTTTTAAATAGGTGGCAGCATCCTCGTCGCTCGTATTTAGCCAATATTGATAAAATTGGTAAGGACTGGTTCGCTCTTTCGACAACCAGACATTCCCGGCTTCGGTTTTACCAAACTTTCCGCCATCCGCTTTTTTAATTAACGGAGTTGTAAGTGCGTAAACTTCGCTGCCTGATTTTCTTCGAATGAGTTCGGTACCCGTAACAATATTTCCCCATTGGTCCGAACCGCCCATTTGAAGCTTACAGTTTTTATGTTCCCTTAAATAATAAAAATCATAGCCTTGAACGAGTTGATACGTAAACTCCGTAAAGGACATCCCGTTTTCCATACGGTTTTTAACGGAATCTTTGGCTAACATATAATTGATGGAAATATGTTTACCTATATCCCGTATAAAATCCAAAAATGACATCGAACGAAACCAATCGTAATTATTCACGATTTCAGCAGCGTTTGGACCAGAAAAGGAAAGAAAATGAGCAAGTTGTTCTTTGACTCCTTCAATATTCTTAGTTAGCGTGTCAAAATCCAATAAGTTCCGTTCTTGCGATTTTCCGGAAGGATCACCAACCATCCCCGTGGCTCCTCCTAATAAAGCAATTGGTTTGTGACCGGCTCGTTGAAAATGAACTAAAGTCATAATCTGAACTAAACTACCGATATGCAGCGAATCTGCCGTTGGGTCGAAACCAATGTAGCCCACACATCCGGGGTTACTTAACGCCCCTTCCGTACCGGGCATCATGTCGTGAATCATGCCACGCCAGCGTAGTTCTTCGATGAAGTTCATTTATTGTTTTTTTGTCAACGCTTTGAATACCTCCTCTAAACTCTTTTGTTCTAAGCGCAAGGTAAGAATCAACCATCCATGCTTTTGCGCCATTTGTGCCACCACTTTACGTAAATCCGAAGAGCCGTCGCCTTCGATTAACCAGCCTTTTTCCAAGGGTTTGTAGGAGGTGATTCCGGTTGTTTTTTGGATGGATGAGGCATTTACTGTACCTTCGAATTCAACATAAACTGTTTGATTTTCAACGCTGGAATGAATGGCTTCGCGGGGGTTATCCGCTACAATTTTTCCTTGATTTATTATAATTACGCGATCGCAAATGGCCTCTACCTCCTGCATAATATGGGTGGACAAAAGAATGGTCTTTTGTTGACCTAATGATTTTATTAAGGAGCGTATTTCCACAAGCTGGTTTGGGTCCAATCCGGAAGTGGGTTCATCAAGAATAAGCACTTGAGGGTCATGGATAAAAGCTTGCGCTAACCCAACCCGCTGTTTGTAGCCCTTGGAAAGCGCACCTATTTTTTTGTGTTGTTCCAATTCCAATCCAACCATAGCGATTAGATCCTTAACGCGATTTCGAACTTGCTTGATGTGGTATATTCCACCCACAAAATGCAAATACTCCTTCACGTACATGTCCGAATAAAGCGGATTGCTTTCCGGTAAATACCCAATTATTTTGCGCGTTTCCAATGCATCCACATGGACAGGAAGCCCATTTACCGTTATATGACCTGAACTGGATGGAAGAAAGCCAGTAATCATTTTCATTGTGGTAGATTTCCCGGCCCCGTTGG
>Ga0214921_10001469_pt1 | contig 40137 bp, 32 predicted proteins | sample LL1505_MetaG_FD_177992 | JGI IMG/M metagenome (GOLD analysis project Ga0214921, IMG submission 177992) | Freshwater microbial communities from Lake Lanier, Atlanta, Georgia, United States - LL-1505 | ecosystem: Environmental > Aquatic > Freshwater > Lake | place: USA: Georgia | collected...
CTGGAGACAATGTAAAAATCACGGTTGCATTAATTCACCCAATCGCTATGGAAGAGGGCTTGCGCTTCGCCATCAGAGAAGGTGGAAGAACTGTTGGTGCTGGTGTGGTTAGTAAGGTTTTGAAATAAGAGAAAAGTTTTTAGGAGCGTAGCTCAACTGGTAGAGTAGCGGTCTCCAAAACCGTTGGTTGGGGGTTCGACTCCTCTCGCTCCTGCCAAATTATGTTTTATTAATGACGATTCTGAGCTTATTTTCAGAATCGTCATTAATGTTTTTTAAAAATTAAATTAAGTTTTCGTTTTGAAAATAGTAAATTTTTTCAAAGATGCAATTGATGAGCTAAAAAAGCTTCACTTTCCTTCTAAAAAAGAAACATACACTACAACAATAACAATTTTAGTTACTATTGTGGTGTTTTCTTTGGCGATTTTATTGGCTGATTTTATCATTTCAAAGATCATTGGTCTTATTTTTGGTCTGTAATAAATTACAATTTTGAATTTTTATAAAGATGGATAACAAAGAAAATAAATGGTACATATTAAATGTTATGGCCGGTCAGGAAAATAAAGTTGCAACTGACATAAAATCAATGATTTTGCGCGGTGTTCTAGGGCATTATGTTGCAGATGTTTTGGTGCCTTCAAAACAAATTGTGAAAATTAAAAAAGGACAAAAAGTTCAAGAAGCGCAAAAGCTTTTTCCGGGTTATGTTTTTATTAATGCCAACATTAATTCAAATGCCTATAATTTGCTCAATGCAATTCCTAAAGTAATGGGATTTTTGGGTAGTAAAAATAATCCTGAACCAGTTGCTGATGAAAAAATGCAAACAATTTTGAATCTTTCAAATGAGCAAATTGCAGATAATAAAAATGTTATTTTCGAAATTGGTGAAACTCTAAATGTAATTGAAGGTCCTTTTGAATCCTTCTCTGGAGCGGTTGAAGAGTTTGATTCTGAAAAACAAAAAGTTAAAATTTCTATTTTAATTTTTGGTAGAGCAACTTCAGTTGAATTAGATATTAGCCAAGTAGAAAAAATTTCCTAAAATTTTTTAAGAAAATGATTGCAAATTAGTTTTAGAAAACTATTTTTTTGCGCCTCGTAAATATTGGGGCTAAGTTACTAGACTTAAATCATACTTGAAAAGTCGTCAGATAAAGTCAAAAAAACACAAGAGAATTCCTTTAAATATATGTCAAAAAGTAAGAAAGAAATTTTAGGCCTTATAAAGCTACAAGTGCCTTCAGGTAAAGCAAATCCAGCTCCTCCAATTGGTCCAGCTTTGGGTCAAAAAGGTCTGAATATTATGGAATTTTGCAAGCAATTTAATGCTGTAAAATTTGATTATGAAATTGGAACTCCAATTCCAGTTACAATCGTTGCTTACAAAGATAAGTCATTCACATTCACAACCAAAAGTCCTCCAGTATCTTACTTAATAATGAAAGAAATTGGTTTACAAAAAGGTTCTTCAGCTCCAGGAAAAGACAGTGCTGGTAAAATTACCAAAGCTCAAATTGAGAATGTGGCTAAGAAAAAAATGGTTGATATGAATGCTTCAACTTTAGAAGCATGTATGCAAATGGTTAAAGGATCTGCAACTTCAATGGGTCTTGAAGTAGTAGAATAATATATCAAAGCCACTAATAAATTCGAACAATTTGTTTTGGCAGGAGATTTCCACAGAGTGGGTCGCAACACTGTTGCGTAAAAAATAAATTATAAGTAAAAAATGGCAAAAAATATTCAAAAGGTTGAAAAACATCTTGCTGCTAATCTTGAAGAGGCAGTTAAAAAAATCCAAGAAATGAGCGCTATAAATAAGCGTAAATTTAATGAATCTGTTGATATAGCAGTTAATTTAGGAATTGATGCTAAGCAATCTGATCAAGCTGTTAAAGGATCAATTTTACTTCCAAATGGATCTGGCAAAAAAGTAAGAGTTATTGTTTTTTCTGCTAATGAAGATCAAAAGAAGGTCGCTCTTGAATCTGGTGCTATCATGGTTGGTCTTGAAGATTTGGTAGCAAAAATTGAAGGTGGTTTTTTAGATTTTGATTGCTGCGTTGCAACTCCAGATGTTATGCAAAAAATTAGCAAAGTTGCTAGAAAGCTTGGGCCTCGTGGCTTAATGCCAAGTCCAAAAAATGGTACAGTTACAACTGATGTAAAAAAAGCTGTATTAGATGCTTTAAAAGGAAAAGCTGATTTTAAAAATGATAAGGCTGGAACAGTTCACTGTCTAGTTGGTAAAGTAGATTTTGCTGCTAAAGATTTAATAGAAAATATTAAAGCAGTTACTAAGGCAATAAAAGATATTAAGCCAGAAAGTTCAAAAGGAAAATTCATTAAAGAATTTTACTTAAATACAACTATGGGTCAATCAGTGCAAGTTGCTACTGAAGGATTGTAATACAAAATCTAAATTCAAGATGAACAGAAATCAAAAAGTAGAACTAATTTCTTTATTAAAAGATAAGTTAATAGCCAGCTCTTTCGTAGCGGTTATATATTACAGAGGAATGAGCGACAAGCAACTTTACGATATGAGAGTTGCTTTAAAAGCTAAAGGTTGCGGCATGAAAATTGCTAAAAATACTTTAGTAAAAGTTGCAATTCAAGGAACTGAATTGGAGGTTTTAACTCCGCATTTATCAGGTCCAACAGCAATTCTTTATTCGCAAGATATGATTGCTTTGTCAAAAGTTATTTCTGATTTTGCTAAAGAAGTTGAGGTTTTACAAATTAAAATCGGCTACTTGAACAAAGAGTTAATCTCTGAAAATAAAATCAGAGATTTGGCAAAATTAGGTTCTTTGGAAGAAGTTCGCGCTTCTTTCCTTGGCAAGCTAAAAGGTATTCAATCTAACTTTGTGAGAGTTCTACAGGCTCCTGAGGCTGGACTGGCTTCCTCATTTAAAGGCTAATACCCTTAAGAAAATTTCGTAAAAATTAAAGTTAATAACAAAAACAAAAAATAGGAAAAAAAATGACTACTAATCTTGATCAAATTTCAGAAACCCTTTCTTCACTTACAGTTCTTGAATTAGCTGATTTAAGCAAAAAATTAGAAGAAAAATGGGGCGTTTCTGCTGCTTCTTTTGCTGCTGCTGGTCCTGCTGCAGCTGTTGCTGTTGTTGAAGTTAAGGATAAATTTGAAGTTGTTCTACTTGCTGCCGGAGATAACAAAATCAATGTTATTAAAGAAGTTAGAGCCATCACTGGACTTGGCTTGAAAGAAGCTAAAGATCTAGTTGAAGGAGCTCCTAAAACAGTTAAATCTGATGTTCCAACTACAGAAGCTGAAGAATTAAAAAAGAAATTAGAAGCCGCTGGTGCTAAAGTTGAATTGAAGTAGTTTTCTACTTTTTTCAAAAGCCAATTCGCCGTTAGGTGGATTGGCTTTTAGTGTTTGTGCTACTTGCTAAAATGTTCAATACAATTTTCAAGTTTGATGGGAAGCTTGATATTTCGCTCTCGTCAAAATTTGATATTTCTTTATTTCTACGCCGCATAAGTGATCCTTGGCGGTTCCCGCTTCGCGGGACCCATATACCAAAAAATCAAAGATATTTTGGTTTTGTATATTAGATTAAGTCAACAAAAAAAGAGGTTTATCTAAGGTGATTCAGGTTCGTAATTTTGATCAAGCTCTTCTAAGAAAAAGCTTTAGTAATAACAAAGACAGAGAGGCAATTCCTTATCTGATCTCCCTCCAAAGAGAATCTTACGCAAAATTCCTACAGGCAAACATTACTTCAGAGAAAAAAGAAAATGTTGGAATTCAATCAGTGTTTAATTCTTTTTTCCCACTTTCTGATTCTGCTGGAAGAGTAACTTTGGAATTCGTAGGTTATTCTTTAGGAGAACCTAAATATGAAGCGTATGAATGTCTATCAGCGGGTAGAAGCTTTTCAGCTCCTATGCGTGCTCAGCTTAGATTAATTTTATGGCATCAAGAAGAAGGCAGCGAAGTTAAAGAAATTCGTTCAATAAAAGAACAAGAGGTTTATCTTTGCGATATTCCTTTAATGACTGAAACAGGAAGTTTCATTATTAACGGCGCTGAAAGAGTTATCGTTTCTCAAATGCGTAGAGCTCCTGGTGTGTTTTTTGACAGCGAAAATGTTAAATTATCTGGCTCAAAATCTTATACTGCAAAAATAATTCCACATATCGGTTCTTGGCTAGATTTTGAATTTGACAGTAAAGATATTCTTTATTTCCGTGTTGATAAAAAAAGAAAAATTCCAGTTTCTTCGTTGCTTCGTGCAATTGGTTTGACTTCAGAAGATATGATTCGTGGATTCTATGGATCAATTGATGCTGTTCTAACTAAAAAAGGTTGGGCGACTAAATTTGATGAAGAAGCTTTTATAGGCAAAAAAGCAGTTTATGATCTTATTTGCGCTGATAGTGGAGAAGTTGTTGTTAAAGAAGGAACTAAACTTACTCGCAAATCTGTTGAAAAATTAAGAGAATTAAAATTCCAAAATTATTTACTAACTGACGAAATTCTTCTTGGCTATATTGTGGCTCAAGATTTAGTTGACGCAGATACTGGTGAATTATTGTTAGAAGCGGGAAGTATTGTTACTCCTGAAAGTTTAGAAATTTTACAAAAATTAAATTTCAAAACTATTTCTATCGTCAACCCAAGCAAATCTGATGTTGGTCCATATCTTTACAACACTATGTTGGTTGATAAAAACCAAAATCAAAAAGACGCTTTATATGATATTTATAAAGCAATTAGACTTGGTGAATCTCCATCATCTGTAGAAGTAGCAAAAAATTATTTTGATAATTTATTCTTTTCTGATGCAAGATACAACTTGTCTGATGTTGGTAGAATGAAGATGAATCACAGATTGTCGCTTGAGATTGGCAAAGAAGTTCTGCACCTTACTCATGACGATGTAAAGCAAACAATCAAAATTCTTAGTTTGATTAAACATAGTGATCTTAAAACTGATGATATTGATAACTTAGCTAATAGAAGGGTTCGCGCTGTTGGTGAATTAATTGAAAATCAACTTCGTGTTGGTATGTCAAGAATTGAGAAATCAATTGTTGAAAAAATGAATTCAGTAGAAGTTGATACAATCATGCCACAAAGCTTGATTAACTCTAAACCTCTAATAACTGCGGTTAAAGATTTCTTCGCTACCTCTCAGCTTTCACAATTCATGGATCAAACAAATCCTTTGGCTGATGTTACTCACAAACGCAGACTTTCAGCTTTAGGACCTGGTGGTTTAACCCGTGAAAGAGCTGGTTTTGAAGTGCGTGATGTACATCCAACTCATTATGGTAGAATTTGTCCAATCGAAACTCCTGAAGGTCCAAATATTGGTTTGATTAACAGCTTAGCAACCTATGCTCGCGTTAATAGCTATGGCTTTATCGAAACTCCTTACAGAAAAGTTGTGAATGGCAAAGTTACTGATGATGTTGTTTATTTATCTGCTTTAGAAGAAGTTGATTTTGCAATTGCTCCAGCAGTTCTTGATATCGATGATAAAGGCAATATCAAATCTGATTTAGTAAATTGTCGTAAGAATGGTGAATTTGTAATGATGTCTCCAGAAAAAATAGATTACATGGATGTTTCAACCAAACAAATCGTTTCTATTGCTACAACTTTAATTCCATTCCTTGAGAATGACGATGCGAATCGTGCTTTGATGGGTGCAAACATGCAAAGACAAGCGGTTCCATTGCTTCGTCCTGATGCGCCCTTAGTTGGAACTGGTATGGAGGCAGTTATTGCTGCTGACTCTGGTGCCGCTGTAAAAGCTAAAAGAGATGGTGTGGTTAAATTCGTTGATGCAGCAAAAATAGTTGTTGAATCAATTGAAGATGGCATTCCGCACATCGAGGTTTATGCCCTGTCAAAATATGTTAGAACTAACCAAGATACCTGCATTAATCAAAAACCTACAGTTATAGTTGGTCAAAATATAAAAACTGGTCAAATCATTTCTGATGGACATAGTATTTCTGACGGTGAAATTGCTTTAGGAAAGAATGTTCGCGTAGCTTTCATGCCTTGGAGCGGTTATAATTTTGAAGATTCCATCATTATCTCAGAAAAATTATTAGCATCTGATACATTTACCTCAATTCATATTGAAGAGCTTGATGTTGTTGCTCGTGATACTCGCTTAGGACCTGAAGAAATTACTCGCGATATCCCAAATGTTAGTGAAGAAGCTTTAGCTAAACTTGATGAAGAAGGTATAATTCACATTGGTGCTGAAGTGAAAGCGGGAGATCTTTTGGTTGGAAAAACTACACCAAAAAGCGAATCTCCAATGACACCAGAGGAAAAATTATTGAAAGTAATTTTTGGTGAAAAAGCTTCCGATGTAAAAGATTCTTCATTATATGCTTCAACTGGAGTTACCGGAACTGTTGTTGATGTTAAAGTTTTCTCACGCAAAGGTATCGAAAAAGATGAAAGATCTGTCTATATCGAAATGCAACAAATTGAAGAAATTTCTAAGAGAAAAAATCTAAAAATTTCTTTCTTGGAAGATTCTTTGAAGACAGCTTTAATCAAGTTATTTGAAGGTAAAAAACTTACAAATAATATTGAAAAGCTTAAGTCAAAATCAAAATTAGAAGCTGCAGAGTTAGAAACTTTGCATAAAAATCATTTAATCAAAGTGATTGTTGACGATGTTAAGGCTATGGATAAGGCTGAAAAACTTATCAAGTCTCATAATAAACAAGTTACTGAAATTGAAAAAGAATTTACCGACAAAGTTGCTCGTATCAAAGCTGGCGATGAGTTGGGTCAGGGTGTTTTGAAAATTGTTAAAGTTTATGTTGCCACTAAATACAGGTTACAACCTGGTGATAAAATGGCGGGAAGGCATGGTAATAAAGGTGTAGTTTCTAAAATTGCTCCGATTGAAGATATGCCTTATTCTTCTGATGGTGAGCCAGTTGATGTGGTGTTAAACCCCCTTGGCGTACCATCTCGTATGAATATTGGTCAGATTCTTGAAACTCATTTAGGGTTTGCTTCAAAAGAAGCTGGTAAGCAAATTGGTCAACTTTTAGAGCAAGTTTCTCTTAAAAAAGCAGAATTTGTTAAACAGTTAAAAGATAAAATTTTATCAGTTTATACTGCAAAAGAAGAATCTGAAAAGATAAGTTCAATGAGTGATGAAGAAATTATCGCATTCGCTTCTAAGCTTAAAAATGGAGTTCCATTTGCAACTGGAATTTTTGAAGGTGCAAAAGAAGAATATATTACCAAATTGCTTGAGTCAGTTGGCGCAGATAAGTCAGGACAAATTGATTTATTTGACGGCAAAACGGGTAATAAATTTGATCGTAAAGTTACGGTTGGATATATTTACATGTTGAAATTACATCACTTGGTTGATGATAAGATTCACGCTCGTTCAATTGGACCTTACAGTTTAATTACTCAACAGCCTCTTGGTGGTAAATCTCACTTCGGTGGACAAAGATTTGGTGAAATGGAGTGCTGGGCTCTTCAAGCCTATGGCGCTGCTTATTCGCTACAAGAAATGCTTACAGTTAAATCTGATGATGTGGTTGGTAGAATTAAAATCTATGAATCAATCATTCAAGGTAACCAAAATTTCAATTGTGGTATACCTGAATCTTTCAATGTAATGATTAAAGAAGTGCGCTCACTTGGTTTGAATATTGAGTTGGTAGAAAAATAAATAATATTTAGAGCGGTCTACCTCCCCTACCCCCTCCTTATCAAGGAGGGGTGATTTGACCGAGTTCAGTATAAATACCCTATTTTAAAAAGGATGGGTTGGGGGGGTAAAATGTAAACAAAAGAATTCTGATTTTAAAAATAAAATAAATAAATCATGTCACTAGCAGGAACCTCTTCTCACGGTCTTTTAAGTTTAACTTCTAATAGCGCAGTTGATCTTTTAGATTTTAATGCCATTAAAATTTCTATCGCTGATCCTGAAAAAATCAGATCATGGTCATTTGGCGAAGTCACTAAGCCAGAAACTATCAATTACCGTACTTTTAAACCTGAAAGAGATGGTTTATTTTGCGCTCGTATCTTTGGTCCAATCAAAGATTATGAATGTCTTTGCGGTAAATATAAAAGAATTAAATATAAAGGCATTGTTTGCGAAAAATGCGGTGTGGAAGTTACTTCTTCAAAAGTTCGTCGCGAAAGAATGGGTCACATTGAACTTGCAGCTCCAATTGCTCACATTTGGTTCTTGAAATCATTGCCATCTCGTATCAGCACAATTCTTGGACTTACTCTTAAATCAGTTGAAAAAGTTATTTATTTTGAATCTTACATAGTAACTGATGGTCTAATGTCTCCTTTGAAAGACGGCATTATTTTAAGCGAAGATGAATATGCCAGATATCAAGAAGAGCATGGTCATGGCAGCTTTATTGCTGAAATGGGTGCTGAAGCGATTCAAAAAGTATTGGCTGGTCTTAAATTAAAGAAAATTCAAAAAGAATTGCGTGAAGATTTAGCAATTCAAACTTCTGAATTAAAAAAAGAAAAAATCATCAAAAGATTAAAATTAATTGAACAATTCATTGATTCTGGAAATAGCCCAGCTTGGATGATTATGAGCGTACTACCAGTTATTCCGCCTGATATTCGTCCGTTGGTAATGCTTGATGGTGGTCGTTTTGCTACTTCAGATTTGAATGAACTTTATCGTCGCGTAATCAACCGTAACAACCGTTTGAAAAGATTGATGGAATTAGGTGCGCCTGAAATCATCATCAAAAACGAAAAAAGAATGTTGCAAGAATCGGTTGATGCCCTTTTAGATAATGGCAGAAGCGGTGCTGTAGTTAAAAACTCTAACAAAAAACCATTCAAATCTTTGAGCGACATGCTTAAAGGTAAACAAGGTCGTTTCCGTCAAAACTTGCTTGGTAAACGTGTGGATTATTCTGGTCGTTCAGTAATTGTGGTTGGACCTGAATTGAAGCTTCACCAATGCGGTTTGCCGAAAAAAATGGCTTTGGAATTATTCAAACCTTTCATCTATTCGAAATTAGAACTTTACGGAAAATCTCCTTCAATCAAAGTTTCTAAGAAAATGGTTGAAGCTGAAAGATCTGAAGTTTGGGATATTTTGGATGAAGTTATTAAAGAACATCCGGTTCTTCTAAACCGCGCTCCAACTCTTCACAGACTTGGTATTCAAGCTTTTGAACCAATTCTAACTGAAGGTAAAGCAATTCAACTTCACCCTCTAGTTTGCGCTGCTTTCAACGCCGACTTTGATGGTGACCAAATGGCTGTGCATGTGCCTCTTTCAATTGAAGCGCAAGTTGAAACTCGCGTTTTAATGATGTCTACAAATAACATTTTAAGCCCTGCAAACGGTAAGCCAATTATTGTGCCTTCTCAAGACATTATTTTAGGTCTTTATTACATCACTATGGAAGGTAAAGATTTCACTAATGATGCAGTTAAAGCTAGACCAATAGCTGATATTTTTGAATTAGAGCATGCTTTAAATAACGCTACTATTTCTTTGCATGATAAAATTCTTTATCGCTTTGCAATTAAAGATTCTGATGGTGAAAGATCTTTCCAAAAAGTTGAAACAACCGCAGGTAGAGTGATGCTTTACAACGATCTTCCAAGCGCTATGAAAAACGACTTGGGAATTGTGAATAGAATCATGACTAAAAAAGCTGTTACTAATCTTATCGATACAGTTTACAGAAATTGTGGACAAAAAGAAACTGTAATGTTCTGTGATCGTATCATGGCTCTTGGTTTTAAAAATGCTTGTCAGGCTGGTATTTCAATTGGTAAAGATGACATGATCATTCCTGAAACTAAACAAAAAAATATTGCAGAATCTATCGAAAAAGTTAAGAAACTTGAAAAACAATATCGCGAAGGCTTGATTACTGCTGGTGAAAGATATAACAAGGTTATTGACGAATGGACTCACTGTACTGATAAGATTTCTAAAGCGATGATGAAATCTATTTCAAGCTTCACTAACCCAGTTCAAGCCAATTCAATCTTTATGATGGCTGATTCTGGCGCGAGAGGTTCTGAAAGCCAAATCAAACAGGTTGCTGGTATGCGTGGTTTGATGGCGAAACCATCGGGCGAAATTATTGAAACTCCAATCGTTTCTAACTTTAAAGAGGGTTTGAGCGTTTTAGAATATTTCATTTCTGCTCACGGCGCTAGAAAAGGTTTGGCAGATACAGCTTTGAAAACAGCTAACTCTGGTTATTTAACCAGAAGATTGGTGGATGTTTCTCAAGATTGTATCGTTGTTGAAGAAGATTGTGGCACTAAAGAAGGCATTATCATTGAGTCAATTGTTGATGATGGCAGAACGGTTACTTCTCTTGCTGAGCAAGTTTTGGGTCGTGTTGCTATTGAAGATATCAAAACTCCAGATGGTAAAAAAGTGGTAGTTAAGGCTGGCATCATGATTGATGAAGCTATGTCTGAAGCAATTGATAAAGCTGGAGTAAAAGTAGTTAAATCTAGATCTGTTCTAACTTGCAAAACCAAGAATGGTGTTTGCGTTAAATGTTATGGTCGTGATTTATCAACTGGTAATATTGTTAGTATTGGTGAAGCAATTGGTGTGGTTGCGGCTCAATCAATTGGCGAACCGGGAACTCAGCTTACAATGAGAACTTTCCACATTGGTGGTGCGGCTCAAAGAGGTGCTGAACAATCTTCAATTCCTGCAGTTACTGACGGCGTGGTAAGAATTCTTGACAAAGGAACAATTACTAACCGTGATGGCAAAATTATTGCTATTACCAGAAACTCCGAAGTTGCTTTACTTGATGAAAATCAAGTGGAAATTCATAGCTACAAGCTTCCTTATGGATCAACTATTTTGCGTAAAAATGGTGAAACAGTTAAGAAAGGAGATCACTTAGCTGAATGGGATCCTTACAACATTCCAGTTGTTGCTGAAGCAAACGGTGTGGTGAAATACAATGATTTAACAGAAAATGTTTCTTTGCGTGAAAAAATTGAAGAATCTACTGGTGTTTCAACAAAAATCATCATTGATTGGAAGCAGCATAGTAAGCAAGATTTGAAGCCAAGACTTTCTGTTGTGGGTTCTAAAGATAGTATTTTAAAAGAATATCCTCTTTCAATAAATACCATTATTAGCGTTCTTAACGGAGACGAAATTAAGGCTGGTGATATTATTGCCAGAATTCCAAAAGAATCTTCTAAAACTCGTGATATTACTGGTGGTCTTCCAAGAGTTGCTGAGTTATTTGAAGCTCGTAAACCAAAGAATGCTTCTTTAATGAGTGATATTGATGGTAGAGTTGAGTTTGGTAAAGATTACAAAACTAAACGCCGGATCATCATTAGACCTGAAGATGCTTCAAAAGAGCCAATCGAATATGCTTTCATTAAAACCAAACATTTATTTGTTGGCGAAGGTGATTTTGTTAAAAGAGGCGATGTGTTAGTTGATGGAAACCCAGTTCCTCATGACATTTTGCGTATTCTTGGTATGCAAGCTTTCACTAACTATATGGTTAATGAAGTACAAAAAGTTTATCGTATGCAAGGTGTAAAAATTGACGACAAACATATTGAAGTAATTTTAAATATGATGTTGAAAAGAGTTGAAGTTACCAACTCTGGAGAAACCACTCTTCTTGCTGGCGAATATGTTGACCGCGATGTATTTGAAGAAATTAATGTTAAGACAATAGCTAACAATATGAAGCCTGCGCAGTGTCAATCTGTGTTGCTTGGTATTACTAAAGCGTCTTTACAGACTAAATCATTCATTTCTTCGGCTTCATTCCAAGAAACTACTAGAGTTTTAACTGACTCTTCAGTTCAAGGTAAATTTGATGATTTGAGAGGCTTGAAAGAAAATATCATTGTGGGTCGTTTGATCCCCGCTGGTACTGGTCTTTTGGCTAGCAAATACAGAAGAATTGCCAATCAGGAAAAGCCTGTTATTGAGGATGTTATGGACGGTGAAGACAAAGCATAAAATGCTAATAGTTTAAAAAAGAGGCCGAAAGGCCTCTTTTTTAATAAGAAAGATTCCCAAGGCTTTTAAATAAAAAGCCATCAGTCATATTATATTTGACGCGATTATCTTAAAAAGACTAAAAATATTTCAATATCTGATATTTTTAATAATCATTTTCCCCGCTAATGTAAGTTGAATAATTTGGTGACAAATTGGCTTTATTACAAATAAATAACTAAACCCTACAAACTTCGCATTTTTTCAGATTAAATTTAGAATAATTTTAGCTTTTATAGCTGGTTTGTTTTTTTGCATTGCAAGCTGACTTTGTTCAAGCGTTCGACAGCGATAAAACTATCAGCGCTCCAATAACTAATGAGACTGTCACAAAATCAACACAACAACACATAAAATATTTCTTGAGATTTATTTTAGGTGTTGTTGTGTTGATTTTGTGACAGTCTCTTAATTTCCTTGCTATTTTTTATGTTTTGAACGCAGATTGGTATTGGTTTATGTGCAAAAATTTATTACTTAATTAAGGAGTTATATAACAAAAGATTATGCAAAAGAAAAATCATCAGATTTTTTTAAAAGAGTAAACGAGGTATACTCTACTGTAATGGGAGGTGAACATAAAATTGTTCCCATAAACAGTAGATTAAAGACGCGAATAAAAAACATGTTGCTAGCGAGTTGTTGAGCTACCAGGATTATGGACAAGATCCAGCGGCGGATCTAAAGCTTGAACTTGCAGCGTTAAAGTTTGCAGAATTTTTATCTCAAAAAGACAATCGTCCTTATGACTACATGAAGGATTCTTTCAATGCGGCTGTACCTTTGCGAGATTTTCCAGCGATGGGGCTGTATAATGCCGCTTACATGAAGGGTCATTTTGGAGGACTTATGGTTCCTAATTATTCAACAGAAACCAAGGAGGTTTATAAGGCTGGTTTTGAAGAAGTATTTAACTACATAAGAGAAAAGAGCGTTGCTCAATTGGAAGTGGAGGTCAAAAATATGTCAGATCATTTGCTCGAGAAAATGTCTAATAATGGAGCTGTATTTAGCCACGAAAAGCCGTTGCAAAGAGTTTTTCCCAAATGCACAGAAGAGGCGGAAAAAAAATATGTATCTACCCACTCTCCTCTTCATAAGAGCGCAGGATCGTCGCCACAAAACCCAGAGATGAGTGCAAATTTGACTCAAAGGGATGATGACAGGAATATTTAATTCCAGTTTAGTGATTTGGTTATTGAGTTCAAAATAGAAGTGAATGTTAACAGTGGACGATCAAGTCTTTTTATTTTTTGAAGAATCCAAAAACATTCGTCAGATTGCTTTGTGAGCTGATGTGGTTTTGATGCCAAGTTGCATTCAAAACATAAAAAATAGCTGCAAAATTTTGGTAAAAATTTGCTCGAAGAATTATGCTGCAACACTTGGTTTAGATTACATTCTTTGTCGCAATTTTTCCTCAAAATTTCTTTCCTATTTTTCATGTTTTGAATGCAATTTGGTATAAAAATCGCTTTATGATTCCCGCTCTATAATCATCTTGCTATTGCGAGGGTTGGAAGTGAGGAAAAACTTTCTGAAAAAGTAGTGAATTTTAATTATTTCTTAAGGGATAAAGTTTGAGTGTTTTACGAAATGGACACCAAGAGCAAGTGCAGGGTGACAAATTGTATTGCCCAAGCTGCTCTTGGCTTGTAACCACAAACTTTCGTTTGTTAAAGTTTTAGATTCTTAATTATACCAAAAAAGCTAAATCAGAAAAGGCGGGAAATAATCTTAATCAAATGGAGTTGTACTCTGTTGATAAAAATATCGGAATCAAAGAGCTAAAGGAATTATGTCTGCAAAAAAAATCTAAACATCACAGAATAATTCTGTGATGTTTAGTTATCTGATGTTTTTTGATAACAAGGTAAGTGCAAGCTTTCCAAAGAATCCCCTTGCCGCAGGATTTAATGATGAGAAAATTAGTAAGCATATTAAGGCTATTTACACATTTAACCGAGTGAATGGTTACAGCAAATTATCGTTTTATCAAAAAAATAGTTGGGAAAGTTTAGTGCAAGACATCGATATCTAAGGACGCTTTGAACAACTTAACAACCAATCTAAAAATCCCCTAGTATTTCCTGCGCTGGTCGGGGTTTGCAACCCCGAACTTTTGTTTGTTAAAATTTTAGATTCTTAATTGCTGTGATTCTTAACAAACACTGGGTCGGCATTGCAAATGACGACCAGCTGAGAAGTGGGGGAGCTTTCTGAAAAAGGATTGAGTGGTGGAAAAGCTCGGGAGATGATGATTAGATTGAGTGTTCTTTAAATTTTATGGATTAAAAGCTTTTTATAAAACAAAAAGATTAAGTGCATTTTTGAAAAGCAATGGGTCTTAAAGCTTTTATTTTACAGTATCGCAAAAAAAGATGAAATTTAGCCTTACGGATAAAATTCAAAAATAGACCAATATTATTCTAATTTTTAACTAATTTTTCAGCAGTTTTAATGTTTAAAAATTTTCTCAATAAATTAAAAAAAAATCGTCGTGGTTATTTTTCACTTTTGATTTTTGTTACTCTTTTTTGTTTAACGCTTTTTGCTGAAATTATTGCCAATGACAAGCCTTTGATGGTTGGCTTTGAAGACAAAATTTATTTTCCAGCTTTTAAGTCTTATTCTGAAACTGACTTTGGCGGAGAGTTTGAAACTGAGGCAGATTACCGCGACAAGGCAGTGCAAGAGTTAATTAGAAGAGAAGGCTGGATGATTTTTGCCCCAATCCCCTTTTCTTACGATACTATTAACTACCAAGTTAAAACTCCCGCCCCTTCCAAGCCAAGCTCACAGAACCTTTTGGGAACTGACGACAATGGTCGCGATGTTTTGGCACGAATAATTTATGGCGTCAGAATTTCATTAGTTTTTGGGTTAATTCTAACATTTTTTACGGTAGTGATTGGAATTTTTATGGGGGCAATTCAAGGTTATTTTGGGGGCTTGCTTGATCTTGCTTTGCAGCGATTCATGGAGATTTGGTCAAGTATGCCAACTTTATTTTTACTAATAATTTTATCTTCAATTTTAGAACCAAGCTTTTTTATTTTGTTATTATTGATGTTATTATTTAGCTGGATGTCTTTAGTTTCTTTTGTGCGTGCCGAATTTTTGCGTTTAAGAAATTTTGAATTTGTGCAGGCCAGTAAAGCTATGGGGGCTTCAAACATGCGAATAATTTTTCGTCATATTTTACCAAATGCTTCGCCAATCATCATCGCCAATATTCCCTTCATACTTAGCGGTTCAATTGTTACACTGACCTCGCTTGATTTCCTTGGTCTTGGAATGCCAATTGGATCGCCTTCTTTAGGTGAATTATTGGCGCAAGGAAAAAATAATCTAACAGCCTATTGGCTTGGTTTAAGCGGCTTTATTGTGGTTACAGTAATTTTGTCACTGTTGGTTTTTATTGGAGAGGCTTTTAGAGATGCTTTTGATGCGAGGAAATAAAAGTCCCGTGTCATGTTGAGCGTAGCGAAACATCTCATGAGGCTGGAAGAGATCCTTCGCTGCGCTCAGGATGACATTTGCTATGTTTCAATAAAATCACTTAGAAAATAATTTACTTTTCTACTAAGGCAGCTAATTTGCCCACCAACTTCTAAAACTTATTCCCAAAAAACATAAAATATGCCAATAGAAATTCTCATGCCCGCCCTTTCGCCAACTATGAAAGAGGGTAATCTTGCCAAATGGTTAAAAAAAGAAGGCGATAAAATTAAATCAGGTGATGTGATTGCAGAAATCGAAACCGACAAAGCAACCATGGAAGTTGAAGCGGTTGATGAAGGAACTTTGGGTAAAATTTTAGTTCAAGATGGAACTGAAAATGTTGCTGTAAATGCTTGTCTAGCTTTGATTTTAGAAGATGGTGAAGATAAAAAAGCTCTTGAAAACTATCAGTCTAAATCTGTCGTAAGCGCTGCTCCAGCAAAAGCTGAGCCAAAGAAAGAAGAAAAATCTGCCTCTTCTAATGTGCCTGCAACAGTGTCTTCTGTTGCCACATCTTCATTCCAAGATTCTTCAAACATTAAAGCCAGTCCACTTGCTAAAAGAATTGCTAAAGAAAATAATGTTAATTTAGCCTCTTTATCAGGCACAGGGCCTCGTGGTAGAATCATTAAAGATGATGTGCTTGAATTTGTGAATTCAGGTGGTGCAAAATCAGGAATTGTTAGAAGAAGTTCTCAAGAATTTAGAGCTGTAAAAAATGGCAATATCAGAAAAGTAATCGCTAAAAGATTGTTGGAATCTAAACAAACAGTTCCACATTTTTATCTTTCTTGCGAATTTAAAATTGATAAATTGTTAGAAGTTAGAGCTGCTATCAATGAAGCCGCTGATCATGATGCAAGCGGTAATCCTGCTTACAAAGTTTCGGTTAATGACATGATTATTAAAGCAGTGGCAATGGCTTTACATAAAGTTCCAGAAGCTAATAGCTCTTGGACTGATGATGCGGTTTTGATTTACAATAATGTTGATATTTCAGTTGCCGTGGCAATTGACGGTGGTTTGATTACGCCAATTGTTAAAAATGCTGATCAAAAAACTATTCCAGCAATTTCTGTGGAAGTAAAACAATTGGTTAAAAAAGCTAGAGAAGGCAAGTTGCAGCCAGAAGAATTCCAAGGCGGATCTTTCAGTATTTCTAATTTAGGAATGTTTGGAATTGATAATTTTGCGGCGATTGTAAATCCGCCACAAAGCTGTATTTTGGCTGTTGCCAGAGCTGTTGAAAAACCAGTTGTAGAACATGGTCAAATAAAAGTTGCTAATATGATGAATGTTACTTTATCTTCTGATCATAGATCGGTTGATGGTGCAGTTGGGGCAGAATTTTTGAAAGCTTTGCGAAGATACATTGAGCATCCAATTTCAATGCTTGTCTAATACCAAGTTGCATTCAAAATTAATTTTAAATCAATATTAAACAAAAAATATAAACATGACAAAAGTAGCTGAAGCAATAGTAGTAATCACTTTATTGATATTTTCCTTTTTTATAGGGGTAAAATATTCTGATTCAGTAAAAGGACATGCTGGTTGGTTATTTGAAACAAAAGAAGAAGAAGTTGAGTTGCCAGATCTTACCAATGAGAATGGTGCTGCAATTGGTGTAATTGATGAAAATGGAGTGCAAACTGAAGCTGCGAATCCATCAGAAAATCCAGCAACAAATGATTTCGCACCAGATGAGATAAATCAAGATACAAATTCTGGCAAAGCTTTACAGCCATAGTTTTATTTAGTTATTTTTTACTCTCGATGTTTATTAAAATTATAAAAGTTGAAAAATTTAAAATTTTAGCAAACGCAAGGTTGCGCTTGCAAAACCCAACCAGCATTGGGTGTGATTTGTTATTCCAGTTTTACTTTGTCATTCTCGCTTAGGCTTGAATCCATAGCTTCAAATAATATTAAGTTCTGTTTTAGGTTATAAAATGAGTCACCACTTCTTTTTTAAGTCTTGCTGTTTCATTGCGGCGTTTTTTCTTTTGTCCCTTTCCAAAGCTCACGCAATAAACATAGATAGCGAATCAGATCGAGAAAAAATCGTCTCTTCTAAAGCTAGAAAATTCTACAATACCAATATGGTCAGTCAGTCGCTTTTGCTTTCTGGCAATTATGATTCTGATCAAAATTCCAAAGAATATCACATAGATTCTCGCTATTATTATCGTAGCAATAGACAAATGCATGAATTTTATTTCTTTCAAGAATCTAATTACGCAAATTTAAGCGCATCAGCAGGAAAGCATCATTTAGTAAAAAAATCAGAGCGTTATGATGCTACTTTGTCTGATAAATTTATGATTGCTCAAAGCAAGAATTACACCACCTTGTATGGTCGCGTTAATTATGATGATCTGTCAGATTATTATTATGATTTACGCAGCGCAGCAGGTCTTGGAAGAATTTTATTTGATGATCGGGTTGAGTTTGATACTAGTATTGGCTATACTGATGTTAAAGCCTATGGATCGAAGATATTTCTACTGCCTTCAATCAGATTAAATTTTAATCTTACCAAAAATACTACTTTTACTCATAGAGGATATTTCTTCATAGATCACGAAAGCGTAGATAATGATTTTCGAACTACTTTAAAATATAAAATTAGTAAAAAAGTTTCTCTCGCTTTAAATCATATTTATGAGCAGAGAAGATTTGGTAATGATACTAGTAGGGAAAGCGCTAACCAAGTACGAAAATATTTATCTTTTGGCTTGGTATTTGATCTGGATTAAGAGTTCTGTCCTTTTCTAGCTAAATTTTCTTCATTAAGTTTTTTAACTTCTTCCGCCATTTCTTCTTTTGTAAGGTCTGATCTGATTTCGTGAATGTTTTGAACTACATGTTCATTGCCATGAATATCAACAATAACTGTGGTTTCATATTCAGTTAATTTGGCTTTTTCTTCAGCAATTCCGCGATGAAGTTCATGTTTTATTTCTTCAAAGCCTATATCTTTTTCAACTTCTTTAAATTGTTTTTTTAGATCATCAAACATTCTTTTGCCACGAAAGAAAATTTTACCAACGAAATGAGCAATTTCTGGTAAATCTTGAGGCTTGATGAAGATTAGAGCCACTAAACAAACTATTAATAATTCTGCTAAAGAAAATCCGAACATTTTTTGAATTGATGATGGTTGTGTAAAGTTTTTATTCCTAACTCTTGTCACTGCCCGCGGTGGCGGGGAATCCAGAAGTAAAATCACGAACTGGATTCCCACCCTCGCGGTCAGTGACAAGAGGGCGACAGGAATGCGTCATTTTGTTTACTGCTTAACCGAATCTTCCAGTAATGTAATCTTGAGTTTTTTGATTAGTTGGATTGGTAAAAATTTTGTCAGTCGTATCATATTCAACAACTTTTCCCATATTGAAAAAAGCAGTTTTGTTTGAGACGCGAGCAGCTTGTTGCATGGAATGTGTAACGATGATGATTGTGAAATTGCTTTTTAATTCATCAATTAATTCTTCAATTATTGCCGTGGCAATTGGATCAAGTGCAGAGCAAGGTTCGTCCATTAGGATAATTTCTGGCTCAACTGCAATGGTGCGGGCGATGCATAATCTTTGTTGTTGTCCACCTGAAAGGGCGGTGGCTTGATCGTTTAAGCGATCTTTCACCTCTTTCCAAAGACCAGCTTTAATCAAGCCATTTTCAACAATTTCATCTAATTCTTTTTTATTATTAAACAGTCCGTGAATTCTTGGACCATAAGCCACATTTTCATAGATTGATTTAGGAAATGGATTTGGTTTCTGAAACACCATGCCAACAGAGGCGCGCAGCAATACCAAATCTAAATCTTTGCGGTAAATATCGGCATCATCAATTTTGATTTTACCTTCTATTTTGCAGCCTAAAATTGTATCATTCATACGATTTATACAGCGCAAAAAAGAAGATTTTCCACATCCAGAAGGTCCTATTAAGGCAGTAACTCCGCCTTCTTCGAAATCTAGATTAATGTCAAATAAAGCTTGTTTTTGACCATAAAATAAATTGATATTCTGTGCTGAGATTTTGCTTGAGAGTTTGCTTGTCATTTTTGATCTAATTTTAATCTGCTATTTTAGCTAAGAGTTGGCGAAATATATCTAATATACTGTGAAAAGCAAGTCTCTTCAATGATAGAATTTGCAACAGACCCAAAATAACATTTCATTTATTTGATGAGATTTAAAAAATTTATCCCACGATCATTGTATGGAAGATTTTTGCTAATCATCGTTGTTCCAACCTTGATTGTACAAATTGTCTCTATCTATGTTTTCTATTATGCGCATCTTGATGTGGTTAGTAAACATATGGCCCGTAGCGTTGTGTCTGAAATGGCATTTGTGAAGAAGTCAATCAATAAGCCAAATTATGCAGTTCTTTTGGAAGATTTTACTAAAAATGTTGATCTTAAATTCTCTTTCGAAAAAAGATTTGCTAGGAAAAAATCTAAAATAGCTGATAGTAAATGGCAGACCAATTGGTTTTATAAATATATCAATTTATTTCCATTAATAGATCCTTACAATCGCTTTAAATCAGAGCTTGAGAGCTATAAGCTTACTCCTTATGAAATTTTTGAAAATCCTGACGATAACGATTTTATTATAGTAAAAGTTCAAACCAGAAGAGGTTTGATTGCTTACGATGTTCCTGTAAAAAGAATTACCAGCTCAAGTGCCAGAATTTTTACATTTTGGATGCTTTTAACTGCCTTGATCACTTCAGTAATTTCAATTATTTTCTTAAAAAATCAGATCAAATCTATTCGTTATTTAAGCTTTGCTGCTGAAAAATTTGGTCGCGGACAAGATGTACCAAACTTTAAACCAAGTGGCTCAAGAGAAATTAGGTCAGTAGCAATTTCTTTTATAAAAATGAAAGAAAGAATTATCAGGCAAATTACTCAAAGAACTGATATGCTTTCTGCCGTTTCTCACGATTTAAGAACTCCGCTTACCAGAATGAAATTGCAGTTGGAAATGATGGGTGAATCTAGCGAAGTTTCTGAATTAAAATATGATATTTCCGATATGGAAAAATTGGTTGATGAATATTTAGAATTTGTGCGTGGCGATGAAAAAGAAAAAAGTCATTTAGTAAAAATTAAAGATTTTTTGCAAGAAAGGATTGTAGATTATTATGCTAAAATGGATAAGAAAATTAGTTATGAAATTGATGTTAATGATGATTTAAAAGTTCCTGTAAAAAAATTGGCTTTGAAAAGAGCTTTAGTGAATTTGGTTGATAACGCCTTTAATTACGGAGATAAAGTTGAGTTATCAATTTCAGAAAGTAAAAATAATCTGATCATAGTAATTGATGATAATGGTCCTGGAATTCCAGAAAGTGAGCGCAGCAATGTCTTCAAGCCGTTTTACCGCATTGACAATTCGCGCAATCTTGATAAAAAAACGCCTTCTGGTGGCTCTGGCCTTGGTTTAGCAATTGCAATGGACGCCGTTACTTCTCACGGTGGCAGAATAAGACTTTCTGATAGTTTGCTTGGTGGCTTGAGAGTGGTTATATATATTCCTATTTAATATTAAAATTATGAAACGAATTCTTGTAACAGGCGGAGCGGGCTTTCTTGGCTCTTTTTTATGCGAAAAACTTTTGAAAGAAGGCAATGAGGTGATCTCGTTAGATAATTATTTTTCTGGAAATAAGAGAAATATTGAACATCTTTTGGCAAATTCAAGATTTGAGACAATTCGTCACGATGTCACGCAACCAATACATTTAGAGGTTGACGAAATTTATAATTTTGCCTGCCCAGCTTCTCCTGTGCATTATCAACATAATCCAGTTCACACTACAAAAACTTGTGTGATGGGTGCGATTAATATGTTGGAATTGGCGCGTAATGTGAAGGCAAAAATTATTCAAGCTTCTACCTCGGAAATTTATGGCGATCCTTTAGTTCATCCTCAAAAAGAAGAATATTGGGGCAATGTTAACACGATGGGTGCTCGTTCTTGCTACGATGAAGGCAAAAGAGCGGCAGAAACTTTATTTTTTGATTATCATAAACAATATAGCGTAGAAATAAAAATCATTCGTATTTTTAATACTTACGGACCAAGAATGTCGATTGATGATGGTCGTGTAGTTTCTAACTTTATTGTGCAGGCTTTAAGAGGTGAAGATCTTACTATTTATGGTAAAGGAGACCAAACCAGATCTTTTTGTTTCGTTGATGATTTGGTGGAAGGAATCACTAATTTTATGAATTTAAAAAGTGATGAAATAGGGCCAATTAATTTAGGAAATTCTGAAGAGTTTACAATTTTAGAATTAGCTGAAAAAGTTTTAAAACTTACTAATTCCAAATCAAAAATTATTTATTCAACTTTGCCGCAAAACGACCCAATGCAGCGCAAGCCAGTAATAGAAAGGGCTAAAAATCTTATTAATTTCTCTCCAAAAATTGATTTAGAACAAGGTCTTGAAAAGACTATCCAATATTTTAAAAAAATTATTTAATGAACATTTTTTCTATTCAAAAATTATCCAATCACTTTGTTACTAATAATTCTGTTATTATTAATAAAGGCTCAATTCTTGAAATATCATGCGTTACAAAAAGGGTTTATAAAAAATATCAAAAACCTAGTTTTTTGTTAAAATATTTTTTTCCAATTTTTAGTTTTTCAAAAAAACCGCATATTTTAATAACTGATGAATGGTCAAAGAACTATTGCCATTGGTTGTGGGAAGCTCTTTCAAAATTATTAGAATTGAAAAAAGAATGCAAAGACGCGGTTTTGGTTTTGCCTAAATCTTATTTGAAAATTGATTTTGTTATGAAGTCTCTAGCTGCTTTGGGATTTGATAAAAAAAATATTAAAACCATTCCAAAAAGATCTCGTCTTAAAGTTAAAAATTTATTTTTTATTCCTTGTATTAATATTTCCACTAAAGGTTATTACGATTTTCTAAAATTTAATGAAGTGCCGCAAACGGTGGTTTCTTACTATCAAGAAAAATTAAAAACTAATTATGGCGCCAGAATTTATATCAGCAGATCTAATCCTAAAAAAAATACCGCACGCAAAGTTGTAAATGAGGAAGAGTTAACCAACATGCTTGCTAAATATGGTTTTAAGACAGTGTATATGGAAAATTTTTCTTTTCTTGAGCAGGTTTCAATCATGCATTTTTCTAAATTTATTATTGCACCTCATGGAGCCGGAATTGCAAATGTGTCTTTCGCGCAGAAAAATTGCGATCTTGTAGAATTGATAAATAAGAAATGGGGCAAAAGTTGTTTTGCTGAAATGTGCGAAAGATCTTATGTAAATTACAGTCGTTTTGATTGTAATCAGTCTGATGGCAGGACTTTAGAGCTTGGTGATATTGATGTTGATGTACAAAATTTAGAGAATCAAATAATGTCTAAATTAATCTAATGGGATTGTATTTTGGCTGAGATATCTAATTTTGTCATTCCCGCGAAGGTGGGAATCCAGTTCTTGAGTTAGAGTAAGTGCTGGATTCCTGCCTTCGTGGGAATGACAAAAATTATAATTTTACCTTAATAGAAATAATTCTAATCTAATTATAATTTATGAAAATTACTGTTATTGGAAGTGGTTATGTTGGTCTAGTTTCTGGTATTTGTTTTGCTAAAATTGGTCATGAGGTGGTTTGTGTTGATAAAGATCAAAGCAAAATTGACAGACTTAGACAAGGCATTGTTCCAATTTACGAACCGGGTTTAAAAGAGCTTTTGGCGGAAGTTTTGGCTGCAAAAAGAATTTCTTTTACAACAAATCTTGTTGACGCTTTAAAAGATAGTAAGGCGGTATTTATTGCGGTTGGAACTCCGCAAGGTGAAGACGGTAGCGCTGACATGTCTTATGTTTTTGCGGTTGCAAAAGAAATTGCTCAAAGTTCTCAAGGCTATAAATTGATTGTTACCAAATCGACAGTGCCTGTTGGAACTGGTAAAAAAATTAGAAAAATCATTAAAGAAACTAATTCTGATTTAAAATTTTCAGTTGCATCAAATCCGGAATTTCTGCGTGAAGGTGCGGCAATTGATGATTTTATGAATCCAGATAGAATTGTGGTTGGTGTGGAAGATGAGGATTCAAAGAAAATTATGGGTGAAATTTATCAAAAATTTTCTCAAAGTGACTCCAAGGTAAAAATTGTTTATTGCGACATAACTACAGCTGAGCTTATAAAATACGCCTCTAACTCGTTTTTAGCGACAAAAATTTCCTTCATAAATGAAATGGCAGATTTGTGCGAAGCCCTTGGTGGCGATGTTAAAGACCTTTCTTATGCCATGGGTTTAGATTCTAGAATTGGTGAAAAATTTCTAAATCCTGGACCAGGATTTGGTGGCTCTTGTTTCCCTAAAGATATTATGGCGGTGTTAAATATCGCTAAAGAAAATAAGGTTAATTTATCTTTGATTGATTCTGTGGTTTCTTCTAATCAAAGGCGTAAGATTAGAATGGTAGAAAAAATTTCAAATGCTTTGGGTGAAAATGTTGCTGGTAAAAAAATTGCACTTCTGGGCTTGGCTTTCAAGGCAAATACCGATGATATTCGCTATTCTCCAGCAATTGTAATTGCTAAAGAAATTGCAAAGAAAGGAGCAAAAGTTATGGCAAGTGATCCAGAGGCAATTGAAAATTCTCGCAAAGAATTGTTAGAATTTAAAAATATTGAGTTTTTTTCTGATATTTATGAGACAATTAAAGATGTCGATTTAATTGTTATTGCAACCGAATGGAAAATTTATGCAGACCTTGATTTGCAAAAAATTAAACAATTAACAAAATCAAGAAAAATTGTTGATTTGCGTAATATCATGGATGCAAAAAAAGTTAGAGATGAGGGGTTTGAATATTTTTGTATTGGTGAGAAGTAGTTTAGTAGTTTCAAGCTTCTGTAGCTCAGGGGATAGAGCAGTGGTTTCCTAAACCATGTGCGCATGTTCGAGTCATGCCAGAAGCACCAAATTTAATAATAAAGCCTCCTTTGAAAAAGGAGGTGGCATGACTGCAAAGCAGTCATGACGGAGGATTTAAATGTGATTAATGCATTTTTTAAATCCTCGGTCTAATCGCTAAAGCGATTATCCACCTCTTTTTTAAAGTAGGCAAAAAAGGCAAAATGATAAAAATCGATAAAATCCAACTCCAAGATAATGTCCTATTAGCTCCCATGTCAGGAGTTACAGACTTGCCTTTCCGCCGTTTAGTTAAAAGCTTTGGCGCATCTTTGGTAATTTCAGAAATGATTGCCTCACGCGCCATGATAATGCAAACTCGTGAATCGCTAAAAAAATGTCAAAAAGACGACACTCATTTTCCAATGTCAGTGCAACTTGCTGGCTGTGAACCAGAAGTGATGGCAGAAGCGGCAAGGCTTAATGAAGATTTGGGCGCAGATATTATCGACATAAATTTCGGCTGTCCTGTAAAAAAAGTAGTAAATGGCTTTGCTGGAAGCGCTTTGATGAAAGATGAAGATTTGGCAACTCGCATTATGGACGCTGTTGTAAGGGCAGTGAAAATTCCCGTAACCATGAAAATGCGTTTAGGTTGGAATTATGAAAATTTAAATGCCGCAAGTTTGGCAAAAAAAGCTGAAAATGTTGGCATAAAAATGTTGACTGTTCATGGTCGCACCAGATGCCAAATGTATAATGGCAGCGCTAATTGGGAATTAATAAATGCTGTAAAAGAAATGGTAAAAATTCCCGTAATTGCCAATGGTGACATAAAAACAACTGCAGATGCTAAAAGAGCTTTAGAGCTTTCCAAAGCTGATGGTGTGATGATTGGTAGAGCTTGTTATGGCAAGCCTTGGTTGATTAATCAAATCAATCAAGAGCTAAAAGGAGAAGTTGCTGACGCAATTCCGTCAATTGAAGAGCAACAAAAAATTGTGCTAAATCATTTTCAAGAAATGATTGATCATTACGGCGAACAAGTTGCAATTCCTTTGGCTCGCAAGCATATTGGTTGGTATAGTGGGGGCCTAAAAAATTCCTCAGAGTTTCGGGCTAAAGTTAACATCACTCAAGGCGCAGAAAATGTGCAAGATTTGATTAAAAGTTTTTACGAAAATCAGTTTTTGATGATGCGGCAAGCTGAAATTTTTGAAGGATCAGAAAATCATATTTTGAAATCTTAGCCATGACTTTAAAAATTCATCTCTCTCAAATAAACACTACAGTTGGTGATTTGGCTGGCAATTGCCAAAAAATTCTGCGCGAATTTAAAAAAGCTGAAAGTGAAAAATGTGATTTGGTGATATTTTGCGAGATGACAATTTGCGGTTATCCAGCGCAAGATTTGTGGTTAAAAAAATATTTTATTGCCGAAGTTGAAGAGAAAATAGTTGAAATTATGGAGGCAACAAAAAACTCCAAATGCGCTATTTTACTTGGTGCGCCAACAATTTCAACAAATCGCGTTAAAAAAGAAATCATCAACAATTCAGCAATTTTAATTGAAAAAGGCAAAGTCGTCAAAGTTTGCAATAAAAAAACTCTGGCAAATCAAGGTGTATTTGATGAAAAAAGATATTTTGAGCCAGAGCCAGCAATGTCTTTTGTAGAGTTTCGCGGCTTTACTTTGGCGGTTTTAATTTGCGAAGATTTGTGGGATGCAAAAAATCTTTTTCTTTTAAAAGAGCAGGTTTTTGATTTGATAATTTCGCTGAACTCTTCTCCTTACAGCGTTGACAAACAACAAGATCGCAGAAATATAGCTCAAAATTTTACTAAAACTTTAAACAAGCCTTTGATTTATGTTAATCAAGTTGGCGGACAAGATTCTTTGGTGTTTGATGGCGATTCTTTTGTGATGAATGAGGCGGGGGAAATTGTTTTAAAGATGAAAGTTTTTGAAGAAGATTTCGGAATTGTTGAGATTGAAAAAGATGGACTTCGTCACCTCCATTGTCACCCCGCACTTGTTGCGGGGTCCACCTGCAAGCACAAAAATAACTACAACGCCTGCATCTTAGGCCTTCGCGACTATATTCAAAAAAATGGTTTCAAAAAAGTTTTATTAGGAATGTCTGGCGGTATTGATTCCGCACTGGTTGCCACCATGGCAGTTGATGCTTTGGGAAGTGAAAATGTCAATCTTTACGCACTTCCAAGCCGCTATAATTCTGAAACTTCAATGATTGATGCAAAAGAATGCGCCAAAAATTTAGCTGTGAATTTAGAAGTTATTTCAATTGAAGAGCCTTTCAAGGCAATGTTAAAAACTCTTGGCAATGTTTCAGGACTTACCGAAGAAAATTTGCAATCACGAATTCGTGGCAATATTTTAATGGCTTTGTCCAATAATTCTGGCGCGCTTTTAATTTCTACGGGAAATAAATCAGAATTAGCCTGCGGTTACGCCACGCTTTACGGCGACATGTGTGGCGCTTTTAATCCAATAAAAGATTTATATAAAACTGAGATTTTTGAATTAGCTAAATGGCGAAATGAGAATGCGCATGAAATCCTTCGCTACACTCAGGATGACGGAAGCGATAATTGTCATCCTGAGCGAAGCGAAGGATCTCATCCTACTAAGCCAATCCCCCAAAACATAATCACCAAAGCCCCAACCGCAGAATTACGCCCAAACCAAAAAGATTCTGATTCTTTGCCAGAATATGAAATTCTTGATAAAATTCTATTTGCTTTAATCGAAGAACAAAAATCAATCACAGAAATAATCAAGCTGGGTTTTGAAAATTCCTTGGTAAAAAAAGTTGCGAAACTTTTTTATGCAAGTGAATATAAGCGTCAACAATCTTGCATTGGTCCAAAAATTTCAGAAATGTCATTCGATAAAGATAGGCGATATCCAATAACTAATAGGTCTTTTTAATATGAGCGGTTCAGAATTAATTTTTGCAGGGTTCTGGGTTCGTCTTTTTGCTGGTTTTCTCGATCTTCTCTTTATAGCGCCAATTGTTTTTTTGCTGATTTATTATTTTGGTGTTAGCGATTATCAATTCATTAAAATGAGTGGTGATTTTTACAGTTATAAAGATTTTACTGCTGCAACGGAAAATAGATTTGCTAACTATATTTCTCATGGCGTAAGTATTGTTTATTTGACTTATTTTGTTGCCAGAAAAAGTCAGGCAACCTTGGGCAAATCTCTTATGGGAATTTATGTGGGAAATCGTGATGGATCTAAATTGTCTTGGCAAAAATCTTTGATGCGCGCTTTAGCTTCAATGCTTACTTCGGCAACTTTAGGATTAGGTTTTTTATTGGTAATTTTTACCAAAGAAAAAACTGCACTTCATGATATTATCTGTAACACCCGTGTTTTTCACGGTAAAAAATAATATTGAAATATGTCCAGAGAATATGTTTGTAAATATTGTGGTCATATTGGAATTCCAGATGGCGCGAAATCGCGTAATGGATTTTTATCAGCAATAATTTTTTTGCTATTCATGCTTCCAGTAGGATTGTTTCGCAAAAAAGGGCGGTGCAGTAAATGTGGAGTAACATCTCTTGCTAGCCTAAATTCCAAATATGGCAAAAAAGCCATGGAAGAATTTTATATGAAAGAATTTACCAACAATTTGCCTCCAAAAAAGCCACCAACTAATTCTGGCTATTATTAATTTTTTATTACCAATGACTACAATTTGCCGTTTCGCGCCGTCTCCAACAGGCTTTCTACATGTTGGAAATATTCGTGCTGCCATTATCAACTTTCTTTACGCCAAAAAAACTGGCGGCAAGTTTTTTCTGCGCCTTGATGACACTGATGTTGAAAGAGTTAAAGACGAATATCGCGAGATGATTTTAACTGACATGGCTTGGCTGTCTTTAAAATATGATAATTTAATCAAGCAATCAGATCGTTTGAATGAATATGAAATTGCTAAAAATGCTCTAATCAAATCTGGTCGCCTTTACGAATGTTATGAAACGGCAGAAGAATTAGGTATGCAAAGAAAAGCCCAAATTGCTTCAGGTCTTGCTCCAATTTATAATAGAGCTGCTTTAAATTTAACTGAAGAGCAAAAACAAAATCTTCGCGCCTCTGGCTTAAGGCCGCATTATCGTTTTCTTTTAGAAGAAAAAATTGTTTCTTGGGATGACAAAATCAAAGGCAAAATTACTTACGAAGGCAGACATTTTTCAGACCCAGTTCTAGTGCGCGACAATAATGTGCCAACCTACACTTTTTGTTCGGTGGTTGATGATTTGGAATATGGTATAACTGATATTATCAGAGGTGAAGATCACATCACCAATACCGCGGTACAAATTCAAATCTTTGAGGCTTTGATTGCGGTAAGTGGCGGCAAAATTCCACATTTTTCACATTTAGCTTTAATCAAAGCAAGTGAAGGAAAAATTTCAAAAAGAGAAGGTGGTTTTGATGTAAAATCTTTGCGCAATGATGGTTATGAAGCCTTTTCAATCATCAATCTTTTAGCTCAAATTGGCGCTTCTGGGCAAAGTGGAGTTTATAAAAATTTTGAAGAGTTAATTAATAGTTTTGATCTTTCTAAATTTAGTAAATCTTCCACAAATTATGATATTTCAGAACTTGGACATATTAATCAAAAATTGCTGCAAATGCTTGATTTTTCTGACATCAAGCCAAGATTAAATGAAATTGGTTTATCAGAAATTGATGAAAGTTTTTTCAATCATTTGAAGCTAAATATCAGTTTTTTAAGCGAAATAAAAAATTGGTGGGAAATTTGCAAAAGCCAATTTCGTTATGAAAATAAAAATTCCGACAAAGAATTTTTGCAAGAAGCCGCAAAATTATTGCCACAAGATACAGCAAATGTGAATTGTTGGCAAATATGGCTTGATCAAATAAAAGCGAACACTGCGCGCAAAGGCAAAGATTTATTTATGCCAATTCGCTTAGCTTTAACAGGGCAAGAACATGGTCCAGAATTAAAGGTTTTGGTTAATTTGATAGATCGAGAAGAGATTTTAAGAAGATTGGTTTAAATCAACCAACTATTTTCTTGAATTTAGCATCAACACAAGCGCCATCTTCAATTGAAAGAGTGTTGTATTCAATGGTTCCAGAGACTTGTGCCTTATCAGCAATATTAACATTTTGCGCCTGAATTGTTCCAGAGAATTTGCCTCTTATGCTAAATGATTCAGCTACTATTTCTCCATCAATTACGCCATTTTCAAGTAAAATAACGGCATTACCTTTGATAACGCCATTGATGGTGCCTTCAATTTCAACTAACCCAGAACTAAAAACATTTCCCTCAATTCTTAAGTCTCTGGCTATAATGGTTGGAGTTGAAGTGAATGTCTTGTTGGGTTTCTTTTCTTCTAATTCTACTGTTGCGTCTGATCTGTTAAAAAAAGAGAGAAGTTTAGATTTTAGGTTAACTGTTGACATATTTTGTAGTTTTATCGTCATTAAATAAGAAGTCGCCAGCTTCAAGAAATTTCTTTGGATTTAATGGCGTTCCCCTATATCTAACTTCGTAATGTAGATGTTGCCCTGTGCTTCTTCCTGTGCTGCCTTGCGCTGCAATAACTTGACCTTTCTGTACAGTTTGACCTTTCTGTACTTTTATAGATGATAAATGTCCATAGCGAGTGGTAATTCCAAATCCATGATCAATAACAACGGCATTACCATAATCGCTATATCTTCCAGCTAAAATAACCTTACCACTTGCGGGGCTTATGATGCTTTGATTAGTTGCTCCAACAAAATCTAGTCCTTTATGCAATCCTCGTCCATGATGTATAGGATCAGATCTTTCGCCAAAGCCACTTGAAATGTAATAATTTTTCATTGGTCTAGAAAGTGGCATCACGCTTATCAATTTTTCTAATAAGAATAGGCGATCAAATTCATTGGCAAATTGAGCTTTTTCTAAATGTCTTTGTAATTGATCTTCTGAATTAGAGGTTTCTAAATCTTCCATTTCATCATTAAGCAAGGGACCACCTTGAGCTTTAGCAAGTTCACCTTTTTTGTTCAAGGAAATTTCTTTCTCCAAAGATTTAGTTGGTTTTTTTGCCGCCAAATTGCTTGGCATTTTTTTAAGGTTTAAACCAGTATCAGAAATGGCATCTTCAATATCTTTAATTCTTCCGCGGGCGATGCCTTGAATTTCATTAAGAGCAAATGTGGCATTCTTAATTTCATTTAAAGTGTTTTTATCAGATTTTGATAAATCTTCATCTTTAATGTTTTTTGGCTGTTTGAAATCTTGCTCCACTGAGCTGGCTTGGTGTTTATTGCCAGTTATTGAAATTAAATATTCGTTAACTTTTTTAAGTTTCTCATTCACATTACTAAATTCTTCTTCGAAATATTCATTGGCAGATTGCAATTTACTGATTTCTTTCGACTTCTCATCGATTATCGAATCATATCTTAGGGATTGCATAAATACATCTCCAGAAAACACTGCTATTGCAAGCAACAAAGCTTGTGGAACTGCGCCTAAATGAATAGTTCTGATTTTGTGATTAGAAACAAAAAGAATGGTTCTTTTTGCAAAGAAAAACTTGTAAATACTGCGCGCAAGTTCAAGCGGCGCTAAGGAGTGTTTTTTAAATATGGTAAGTACTTTCTTTTTTAAGAAATAATTTTTATTCATCTAAGCAACTTTTTATTTACTATTTTTTACTTTTTTGCCGTATTAAGCTTTAAAACCAAACTAAAACCAGAGGGGGGTTTTTATATTGTGAGAACCCGTATTTATTATATTTTACTTTTCGGATGTGGTATATTTTATTGAACAGTTCAGCTATCTTCTTTTTTTATTGAAGGAATGTCAAGTTTTTTGTTTATCACGATAAATTAGTTCACGCAAATTTCATACTTCGCTTCGCTTAATATAACATTTTTATTATTAGATTTTTAATTGACAGGGTCACAATATAAAACTATCTTTTCCCACAAATATTCTTTTCTTAAAAAATAAATTTTCCTAGATCATGAGTCAGTTAGAAGAAATAATGCAATTATCAGACCAAATTACTAAAAGCTCTGATTTATTGGTTAGCAAAATGGCTGAAATTTCAGCTATGTCAGCCCATGGTGGCGGGGTTGATCCATTTATTTTTGGATTAACCATCTTTGTTTTAACTTGCTTCGTTGGTTATTTTGTAGTTTGGAAAGTTACCCCAGCACTTCACACTCCATTAATGGCGGTTACTAATGCAATTTCTGGCGTTATTGTGGTTGGTGCAATCATCGCTTTAGGTTCTACAGTTGGTTTTTCTTTAATAACAGTGGTTAGTTTTTTTGCGATTGTTATTGCTTCAATCAATATTTTTGGCGGCTTTTTGGTTACTTGGCGCATGCTTCAGATGTTCAAGAAATAATACCAATTATCACAATTAACCATACATTTGAGCTTCATCTTTTTGGTCTAAAATTTAGAAAAAAAACCTTCTGTATATTCTGATACAGGCGGTTTTTCTTCTAAATTTTATCCTCAAAAATCTTTCGCTCAAATGTATGGTTAATTGGTATAAATTTTATAATAATAAATAATGAAAAAAATCTTTAACTGCTTTTGTCCAAAGAATTCTTGGACAAAAATTTTCGTTATTTTCGCTTCTTTATCTTTTTTGATTCGCACCATCTTCTTTGTTTGGGAAAATAAAAGTATTGAATTTTCTGCTATTATTATTGCAAAGACATATTCTTTGGGGTTGTTTTTTGACTTCCTTACTATTGGCTACATAGCTTTCATCCCGTTGCTTTATTATGCTTTAATTCCCAATAAAATTTTCAATCATAAAATACATCAAAATGCTAATAAGGTTTTTTATTTCTTATTTTTATTTGCGATTATTTTTTCTTGTTTTTCTGAGGTAGTTTTTTGGGAAGAGTTTCAAGTTCGTTTTAATTTTATCGCTGTAGATTATTTAATTTATACTACTGAAGTTATCGCAAATATCGTAGAATCTTATCCGATGGTGCAATTGGTGAGCGCTATTCTTGTCATTGTTGCAACAATTTTCTATTTTACTTACAAAAAAATTATCATTCAAAAACAAGGTGATTATCTGGGGAATTTCGCTAAAACTTTGGCAATTCCAGCTATTATTGTTGTGGCATTTTTTGCGGTTGATAGTTCAAAATTAACTAAAATTTCTGAAAATACCTATGTCAATGAAATCTCTGGCAATGGTATTTATCAGCTCTTTTCGGCATATCGTAATAATCAAATAGATTATGATACGCTTTATGCAACTCATGACATAAAAAAAGCTATTGCTGATTTGAGAGCAGCTGTTGCGAAGCAAGAACCGCGTTCAAAGTTTTTATCTGAGGATGATATTTCTCGCTTTGTTTCAAGTCCCGAAGCTGGAGAAGAGAAAAAATATAATATAATTTTTATCGCCATTGAAAGCTTTAGTGCAGAATTCATGACTGCTTTTGGTAATAAAGAAGAAGTGACTCCAAATTTAGACAAATTAGCTAAAGAAGGTTTATTTTTTACTAACCTTAAAGCGACAGGAACAAGAACAGTGCGTGGTCTTGAAGCTCTTTCTCTTGGTGTGCCACCAACTCCAGGAAATTCAATTGTTAGAAGGCCGCATAATGAAAATCTTTTTAATATTTCAAGCCCGCTAAAAGACCGTGGCTATGAGGCTAAGTTCCTTTACGGTGGCGCTGGTTATTTTGATAACATGAATTATTTTTTTGAAAATAACGGATTTGAAATTGTGGATCGTGATAAATTTTCCAAAGATGAAATTTCATTTTCTAATGCATGGGGCGTGGCGGATGAAGATTTATTTGATAAAGCAATTAAAGAAGCAGATTTATCTTACGCGGCAAATAAGCCATTTCTTAACTTAGTGATGACAACTTCTAATCATCGCCCTTTTACTTATCCATCTGGAAAAATTGATATTGAGCCAAAAACTGGTCGTAATGGCGCGGTGAAATATACAGATTATGCAATTGGGAAATTAGTTGAAAAATCTAAAGAAAAACCATGGTTTAAAAATACTATTTTTGTTTTTGTGGCTGATCATTGCGCAGGCAGCGCTGGTAATACAGATTTGCCTTTATGGCGCTATCAAATTCCAGCAATTTTTTATGCACCACATATTATCAAGCCAAGAATTTTTGATAAAAATGTTAGCCAAATTGATATTGCGCCAACGCTGATGGGAATTTTAAATCTCTCTTATAAATCAAAATTCTTTGGTACTGATATTTTGAATAATGCTGAAACAATCGACGAACATTCTTTTGTCAGCACATACACCGATGTTGGATATTTTAAAGGTACTAAACTTTATTTGCTAAAACCCAAAAAATCTAAAAAATTCTTTGATGTAACAATTGAGAAATATGGCTATGAAGGTTCAAAAGAGGTTGAAACTAAAGAATATCAAGAAGAAGAATCGGATAAGGTTATTGGCTATTACCAAGGCGCAAGTTACTTTTTTAAAAATGATAAACTTAAAAATTTTACAAAAAATCAATAGAATCGATTTGCTGATAATAATTAATTTGGCATTGATAGCAGGGTCTTTGCTTCTGATTAACTTTAGTAATATTGATATAGAAATTCAGAAATATTTTTTTGATTTTGACAAAAAAAGTTGGCTTATTGATAAGGACGAGCCAATAAAGAAATTTATTTTTTATCAATTTCCAAAAGTTTTGTTTGGTATTGCCATTGCATCTTGTGCAGCTTTTTCATTTCTTGGTTTTAAAAATAAATCACAGTTTTTTTCACGAAATCGTCATAAATTTTTTCTAATATTTTTGGGTCTTTCCATAATTCCTTTGATTGCAGGAAATGTTAAAAAATTTACTAATATTTACTGTCCAAATCAGCTTGAAATGTATGATGGAAAATACCCGTATGTTAAAATTTTAGAATCATACAAGGCTGATTTTCATCAAGAAAAAAAAGGGCAATGTTTTCCAGCTGGTCACGCAGTTACTGGTTTTGCCTTGTTAATCTTATTCTTTGCTTTTGAAAAAAAAATTCATAAAATTCTTGGACTAACAAGTGGTTTATCTTTGGGTTGGATTTTAGGGTCTTATCAAACTTTAAAAGGTGCCCACTTTTTTGGTGATACTTTGATTGCAATGTTGTTATGCTTTTTTCTGGCGGCTTTAATTGCAAAAATTTACTATGTCTTTGTCATTCCCGTGAAGGTGGGAATGACAAAATAAATATCTAAAACTAAGTCTTAAAATGACAAATAAAATAACAAAAAAACTTACATTAGGCCCACTTCCGGGTTCTACAAAAATCCACATCCAGAGCAATAGATTTGCTGATGTGAATGTTGCGATGCGCCAAATTAAATTATCAGAAACTTCTGAGAATAAAACTTTTACAGTTTATGATGCCTCGGGGCCTTTTACTGATCCGAATTATTTGGATAAAATTGATGTAAATAAAGGTTTGCCTAAATTGCGTGAGAATTGGATTTTAGAGCGTGGAGATGTTGAATATTATGAAGGCAGAAAGGTAAAGCCTGAGGATAATGGTTTACTTGGAAAGGCGGCTGCGAATAAAGCTTCAGCGCCAGAATTTGATTTGTCTGAATTTAAACCGCTTCGCGCTAAAGCAGGTAAAAAACCAACGCAAATGGCTTATGCCAAAGCGGGAATTATTACCAAAGAAATGGAATATGTTGCGGTTCGTGAAAATATGGGTCGCGAAAAATTAGCAAATGAACTTAAAGCTAAAGGTGTTGACGGTAAATATCGCGGCGAAACATTTGGTGCAAAAATTCCTGCTTACATTACCGCGGAATATGTGAGAGATGAGATTGCATCGGGAAGAGCTATTATTCCAAATAATATTAATCATCCTGAATCTGAACCAATGATTATTGGCAGAAATTTCTTGGTAAAAATTAACGCCAATATTGGCAATTCTGCGATATTTTCTGGCGTGGAAGAAGAGGTGGAAAAGATGATTTGGGCAACTCGTTGGGGTGGAGACACTTTGATGGATTTATCAACTGGCAGAAATATTCATAATATTCGCGAATGGATTATTCGTAATTGTCCAGTGCCAGTTGGCACAGTGCCAATTTATCAGGCTTTGGAAAAAGTTGATGGTATAGCTGAAAATTTAACTTGGGAAATATTTCGCGACACCTTGATTGAGCAATGTGAGCAAGGTGTGGATTATTTTACAATTCACGCTGGTGTGCTTTTAAGATATGTGCCGATGACTGCTAATCGTATGACGGGAATTGTTAGTCGTGGTGGTTCAATTATGGCAAAATGGTGTTTGTCGCATCATAAAGAAAATTTCCTTTATACTAATTTTGCTGAAATTTGTCAGATTTTAAATAAATATGATGTGAGCTTTTCGCTTGGTGATGGCCTGCGCCCGGGTTCAATTGCTGATGCCAATGATGAAGCGCAATTTTCTGAATTAGAAACTTTAGGCGAATTAACGCAAATTGCTTGGCAGTATGATTGCCAAGTTATGGTTGAAGGCCCCGGACATGTGCCAATGCATTTGATTAAAGAGAATATGGAAAAGCAGCTTGATCTTTGTAAAGAAGCACCGTTTTACACACTGGGGCCCTTAACAACGGACATTGCGCCTGGATACGACCACATCACCTCTGCAATTGGTGCGGCAATGATTGGCTGGTTTGGAACTGCCATGCTTTGTTATGTAACGCCAAAAGAGCATTTGGGGTTGCCAAATAAACAAGATGTAAGAGTTGGCGTGGTAACTTACAAATTAGCTGCTCACGCGGCAGATTTAGCCAAAGGCAACGCCTCAGCCAAAGCCCATGACGACGAACTTTCAAAAGCCCGTTTCGAATTCCGCTGGGAAGACCAATTCAACCTATCTTTGGACCCCGAAACCGCCAAATCCTACCACGACGAAACCTTGCCAGCACAAGGCGCAAAAGTTGCCCATTTCTGCTCAATGTGCGGTCCAAAATTCTGCTCGATGAAAATTACTCAAGATGTTAGGGATTATGCAGCTAAGCAGAAAGAAGCTGCGGAAGGAATGGATGATATGAGTGAGAAGTTCAAAGAACTTGGAAGTGAAGTCTACATCAAAGCTGAAAAATTGTAACCTTTTTAGACTCCACATAAATCACCCGTCTCAAATGCTAACGCATTTGATCCACCCTCTTTTTCAAAGAGGGCTAAAAGCGCGGCAAGCCCTCTTTGAAAAAGAGGGTGGATGGCTGCGAAGCAGACAGACGGGTGATTTAATTAAAATAAAACAAGATAATTATGAATATTAAAAAAAGCACCGAAGAACGAGAGCGAGAACAAAAACAAAAATTAGACAAATGCCCAATTTGTACTCAACAAAGTGAAAATAGTCTTAGTGATATAGATGTTGATTGCCCTAGATGTGGAAAGTTGAAAGTTTCTGGAGAGGCAAATAATGATCAGCTTAAAAAACTTAATAGCAAAGAGAGGTTTTTGGTTAGTTATTATGTAAGAAATAATAAGTTTGATTTTCTAACAAGAGAAATTGTGCAAAATATTAAAGAAAATCATCAATTACCGCGACCAAAAGAGCAGATAGATAATGCGATTCTATTTTTAGGAAACGAGACCAAGTTCCTAGGGCAAAAATATTACGACTTCAGCAATGTTATGAATCTAGCTAGTATTATTGGCGTTGTGGATAAAACAAATTACAACATAATATTCAGCGAGTTATATGAAAAATCTTTTCTTAAAAGACAGGATGGAGGGGGTTCGGGAGAGCGGTTAATTGAGCTGACCATTGAGGGTTGGAATTATTACGAAAAACTCTGCACTTCTGAAAGTAAACAGATATTCATGGCAATGAGATTCAAAAAAGAAAGTGATGATGAATTAGGGAAAAATTTCCTCTATAAGTTGTATCCGAAAATTCAGAATGCTATAGGAGAGATTGGCTATACATTGACCAAAATTAATGAAGTTTCTCATTGTGGAGAAATTACAAAAAAAATAGAAACAGAAATCAGAAGATCAGCTTGTGTCATTGTTGATTTAACTCATGGAAATCAAGGAGCCTATTTTGAAGCTGGCTTTGCTCACGGAATAGGTAAGAAAGTTATTTATATTTGTCGTAAAGAAGAATTGAAGCCAGAAACTATTCACTTTGATATTAGGCATTATAATATTCATGCTTGGGTTGATTCAGGAGATAATTCTGATTTCTTGCAAAGTCTGAAATCTGTTATTGAAGCTGAGCTTTATATAAAGAAATAAATCACCCGTCTCAATCGCTAACGCGATTGATCCACCCTCTTTTTCAAAGAGGGCTTTTAGCCTCCTTTGAAAAAGGAGGTGGCCTCGCTTTAGCGAGGTCGGAGGATTTATTTGTAGAAACAAGTAAGTAGAGATTTATAAACCAAAACACACCACAAACACCATGTTCACCCCATTTCGTTCTGACCTCAAATTAAAAGCCAAAAAACTTCGCAAAGACATGACTCCAGCTGAGAAAAAGTTGTGGTTTGGATTTCTTCGTAAACATCATTCGCATAAATTTCTTCGACAAAAGCCTATTGGTTTATATATCGTGGATTTTTATTGTGCCGCTGAGAAATTAGTAATTGAGGTGGATGGAGATACTCATTTCTTGGGTGAAGCTTTGAAGAGAGATTTTATTAGGAATGAATTCCTTATCAAAAATCATTCGATAAAAATTCTTAGATTCCTTAATTGTGATGTAATGAATAATTTTGAAAGTGTCTGCGAGGAAATTGAAAAATATTTGAAACAAAATAATGGCTCAGAAGTAATAAAATAAACCACAATCAATAATTATCGTCTCAAAAAGCAGCTCTTTCTTGATTTGATTATCTTCGTTATGAAAATGCCGTGATAATTAATTTACTTCAGAAATTCATTCAAAAAATTACCAGCCATGAATATTATTGAACAAAAATTAGAAGAGTTGTCAAGAGAGGAAGAGATTGCTCTGCTTATTGAAGAGAGAAGAATTGGTGAGTTGAATGTGGTTATCTTGGATAAGTTTATTGATATTCAAAAAAGCCAAGCAACAGATAAAAATAAAGCTAAAGAGTGGAAAAAATTTAACTTGGATTTTTTCAAACAGAATTCTGGTGATATAAAAAGACTAACTTTAAAAATTGATGGGGAATATATAAAAAAAGAATTAGGAGAAGCTTCTATTTCTTGTCACGATGGTTGGAGCTTTGATTTTAAAGTATCTCTATTTGGTGAATTTGATTCCGTGTCATTTTCTGAAACTGTATTTAATGATCATTGCTGGGTTGGTGCCGTATTTAAAGGCCTTGTAAGATTCAACAATGTGACATTCGTGGATTTGGCTATTTTTTATGAATCGGTATTTGAAGATTGCGTAACTTTCCGTAAGGTGATATTCAATGCTGGCGCCAGTTTTGCTAGGGCAGAATTTGACGGCGAAGTCAGTTTTGAAATAGAATCTCAAATGCAGTCTGCGGGAAAAGGAAAATATTTTGAAAGAAAAACCATTTCATTTGAAGGCTCAGAGTTTTTTAAAAAAGCTGATTTCGAATTGAGAAATCTTGATATTTTTTATTTCTCTTTTGAAAGCTCTATATTCAGAGGCAGTTTTTTAATGCAAACTGAAAATTCTACAATTCATTCTTTAAATCTAAACAGCACAATGTTTGGAGGCATGACAAGATTCATCCCTTTTTCTAGAGATGAAGACAAAAGGCCAATTAAACAAATTAAGTTGGATTATACAGCTTTTAAGGGTTCAACAATCTTTGAAATTAGTCTTGAAAAATGCCCAGATTTTTCAAAATGTTATTTTTTTAAGAAGTTTTTTATTGAAGAAACTTGGCCTGAAATTAATGATAAAAAAATTAAGCCAGAAGACAGAGATAAGTTTTTATTTCTTAAAAGACATTTTGCTGTCTCGAAAAATCACTTGCTAGAAAACCAATATTTTGGTTATGAGATGAGAGCAAGAGAAAAGGGTTTGGAGCGGGATTTATCTTGTAAATTTCATGGTAAGTTTTTGCGTCATTTGGTGTATTTATTATGTATGTTTTTTCACAAAAAAATGCGCAAAATGTTAGTTTCCAGATGTAAACTTTTAAGCAGAAAATATTGTGAATTGTTTTTATTCAAATCTTACAAGTGGCTTAGCTGCTATGGATCTAGTGCGGAAAGACCAATTTTGGCTTTAATGTTTTCCTTTCTATATTTTGGTTATTATTTTGAGATAAATAATATCAAAAATCCTTATGAAAATGCTTTTGTAAGAACCTTAAATCCTTTATATGATTCAGGTAAGGGATTTAGTACTTTATTAGATTTTCAAACCGCAATCGCAATACAATCTTTATCAAATACTATATTACTCTTTTTGATATTTTTGGGAATTAGAAATAGATTTAGAATTAAGAGTTAATACTCAAACCTAATTCTTAGAACTCCAGAGTGAGATTGATATTTGTTCCTTTTTTCCATAATATATTCTCCACTTACCACAAAAGAATTCGTACTATAAACATCAATTCCTCCACCAAGTTTTAAACTTTTTGGATCAATTTTTGATGATAAATTATTAAAAGTTGCAGTTTGCCCAACAAAGTTGCTGGTTGTTGTTTGTCTAT
>Ga0214921_10001471_pt1 | contig 40113 bp, 50 predicted proteins | sample LL1505_MetaG_FD_177992 | JGI IMG/M metagenome (GOLD analysis project Ga0214921, IMG submission 177992) | Freshwater microbial communities from Lake Lanier, Atlanta, Georgia, United States - LL-1505 | ecosystem: Environmental > Aquatic > Freshwater > Lake | place: USA: Georgia | collected...
AATTAAGAAAGATGTTTACAATAGGTCTTCCAGCATCACCACTAACTGCTTCACGAATCTTCTCAATAGAAGTCATATCTAGCCCTTCTGGGCTATTTGCCATATCTACAATTCTTCCTGTTTTAGGGAGATTACCAAGGAACGTAGAGGCTTCTAGCTGAGACTTATCGTTAAATACGCCACCACTTGAGGGTGCAGAACTAACAGAGGCAGTTCCTTTTGGGACTCCTAGTTCTTCAGCGGTCATTAGGGCATTCCCACGCCCATCAGTTCCAGGCATATCGTAAAGGCGATCCTCCCTTGCGTTTATTCTATCTGTTTCTTCTTTTCCAATAAATGCTGGTTCATCTACTTCTCCAAATTCTTGTTTAAGCTTTACATCTACATCATCTCCAGCTTTAGCAAGGAGGCTTTCAGCTAGGGTCAAATCCCCTGCTTCTACAGCCCTTTTAGCACCTCTAAGTGCTTTTACTCCGCTAATAAGACCATCGACAACTCCACCAGCAAGCAGACCTTCTACGGCATTCTTTAGCCTTCCTTCAAAGATTGAATCTTCCTGGTCAGAAGCCAAGTATTCAGTAATTGGATTCTGTAGTTGCGGAACGGATTCGATAAGGTTAGATAGACGCTCTTGGTGCTCATCAAAAACAGAGAAGTCAGCTACAGCACCCGCAATTGCTCCTTTTGCTACATTAGACTTAGCAATGTAGTTACCCACTTTACCAAGCTTAGCTAGTTTGCCTAGCTTAGAAGCCCTTCCTAGCCATCCAAATACAGGGGTAAATCCAACAAGAAAGTCTGTTGCATTCTCTACAACACTACCTGCCATTGTTTTAGAATGTCCAAGCCGATTGATTGTTCCCTCTGGTAAGTTACCGAGAGTTACAAGGTCAGCTACACTTTCTGTTGCACCTAAAACTCCACGGATAGGAGCAAGAGCTAGATCGGCAATTAGAGAAGGCTCATCGGCAGTAGCGTCAACAGGGGGTTGCATTGCAGGTTGACCAGGCATAGCTGGATCAATAGCCATCTGGTTAGGATCAACTGGAATTGAAGAAGGCATTGCAAACGGAACATTTTGGTCTGCCAAACTTTGTTGGATTTCTTCTACACTATTAAATCTCATCGGTAAATTCCTAGCAGATAAGTTTGCTGTTGCATATAAGAATCCTGTTCATCGTCAGTGTTTAGTTCAAGCCTTTTAAAGATTCCTCCAAGGGCATTATCTTTGTTCCCCGCTTGATATTCTTTAACTAACTCATTCATTTGAGACAAAGATTGAAAGTGAGTTGAAAATGCCTTTACTCGCTCGCCAAAAGAATTTGCTTGGTCTACTGAATTTTTACCTGGTCCACCAGCAACGTTAAAGGGAATAGGAAGCCCTTCTTCTGTCTTGCCTTTTGCTATTTCATTGGGGGAGAACCCACCAATAATTTTTAAATCCCAATATTGATCCTTTTTCTTAGATAGCTCCTCATCCTTGTATTTAATTGTTTTTAATTGTGGTGCAACAAAACCAAAGCCTCCCCCATCCATAAGCATTGCACTTTCTGGGACATCTACCTTTCCTTCAATAATGTCTTTAGCCAAAAGAGGAAGGATCTTGTTAATCTGACCATAAATCTTTTCGTCTTGTTCTTTAATGGCTGAAATAGCCATACGATCTTGCTGAGTAATGCCAGGAGAGTTTTCGTCAAGACCTGCATCACGAAGAATAAGCCTACGCTTTGCGTTAGCCCGATACCTGTTGTTTAGAACTGATGGACTTTCAAATGCCTGTCCGTTGTAGCTTTCTTTCTCCTTAAATAACTCTCCAATAAATCCTTCTGGAATGTTAATTTGATCTGACCTCAGACTTGCTTCAGCACTCTTAGATTTCTCAATTGAATTAGATAGCTTTTCATACTTACTTTGAGCATCTTTAAACACTTCAGTCTGTGCTTCTACTGCGACTTTCTGAATGTTACCCTGGATAATCTCAGCATCTGACTTATTTGGGCTAGTCTTTCGTTCTTCTTCAATAATAACACGAAGCTTGTCTTGAATCTTCTGGTTAATTACAGGTCGGCTTGCTGTTGATAGTAAGGTTTGGCCAACAAGTTCGCTTCCTTTATTTCCATCTAGCTGAGTAATGTTTGTTGCGACAACCTTTTCAATCTTATCTACAGAGTCAACAACGTAAGGATTCTTTGCTAATCCAACTCCATCCCTAAGCTTTTGAATCTCAATCATAGCAAAAGGTCTGCTATTGGTAGCATTTCTTCCCCAACCACGCTTTTCGTCAATTAATTCTACAATGCCCTCTGCCGTTTCAATATCTCCTTTTTGAAGGGCAATCTTAAGCTCCCCAAGAGATTCTGGATCTTCCCTGTACTGGTCTTTAACAAGTTTTTGTGTTTGTTCTGAAAGCATTGCTCTTGCTTGACCAGCATATGTTGGATTTTCTTTTAGAGAAAACGATCCACCATTTGCCATAGGAATATTTTCAAGATCGTTAAGCATTTTTTTCTGAATTTCTGGATCGAGCAAGTCATTAGGATCTTCAACTTCACCTAGATATTTATAACCAATATTTAAAGCGTGATCTTGAATAGCATAGATTCTATCTGTCCTATTTTGTTCATTCTTGTTATTTGCTTGTTCTTCTATTGCATCAATTCGTGAATACAAGCCCTGAAACACACCAAAGTTGCCACCAGCACCGAGCTTAGCACCTGTCTGGGTAGGAATGCTTTCGTACTTCTGAAGCTCACTACGAGCACCATCTGGATTGTCTTTGGCTAGTCTTAAAATATAAGGCTGAAGCGATCCTTCTGCCCATTTGTTAAAAACATTAGGAACGTTTGCGTTAGACACACGTGTTAGCCATTGCTGAACCTGGGCTTGCTTGTCCTCATCACGAAGGTTTGTATCAAATAGAATGTCTTGTCCTTCTTGAGAAAGAAGCTCCTCCATTTTCCCTTGCCTTCCGTTCCACCTAATTTTAACGGATTGCTCTGCAATGCCCTCATTAATCTTTAAGATCTGTTCCCTTGCGGAGCTATTAAAAATCTGTGAGTTGTTAGAATTGCTATTTAGCCATTCGTTGGAAGCTTCTTCTAGTACTGAATAAGGGTCTTCAGTATTCATCGGATTGTTCAAGCGATCAGCATACTTAAGAGAGCCGTTTGTCTGGTCTTTAGAGTTTAAAACAAAATTGTAGTAATCACTCTTAGCCACACGCTGAGCAGATAGCTTCTGTAAAGCCGTGTAGTACTGAGGAGTCTGCTCTGCCTTAATAATTCCTTCCGCAATGCTCTGCTTTACATCCTTCTTCCCAATCTCTCTAGCTTTCTCAATCCCAAGAATATTTGCATCTTCCTGAGCAATCCTTTCTGAAAGCTTAGCTTCTACTGCTTGGTCACGAACATAGGCAGTACCAAAAGCTTTTAACTGAGGGTTAAGTTCTGAAAGTGCTTCCGACACCTGGAGTAGCTCATTAGCGTTCGACCTAGAAGGTGCTGTCCACTCAACCTGGGGAGGAGCAGAGAACTGAGAAGGCTGGATGCTTGAAGCAACTGGACGGATAGTTGGGGCTTGTCCCTCTAACCCTGTTGCAGACCTGCCACTCCGAGGAACAATTTTCTCTTCAGCCATAACTTAAACCCCAAAAAGACCGCTAACAAGATCTGTAGTCTGACCTGAACCAGCACCATAGGTTTGGTAGTATTTGTTCGAAAAGTAGCTGTTGGAAGCCGATAGACCTTGGCTAAATAGGTTAGTCGCTAAGACCGATAAGTAAGGCTTCTCTATTGGCCTGTTAATGCTTGCAATACGCATCTGTGAACCAAACAAGGCATTGGATGAGTTGGTTCTTCGGGCATCGGCTAGGTTTTGAGCATTCAGACTAAAGGCTTGGTCTTTTAACTGACTCTGCCTTGCTTGAGCCTCAAAGTATCCCAACTCTTGGCGGGTAACCTCATCTAGTAAGCCTTCAATTGAAGCTCCCTGCACTCCAGCTTCTCCAGAAGCAACCTTTATCTTAGAACGCACTGCTCTAGCTTCTTTAGACACTCCCATAAGCTCCCTAGCAGTAGCTTCTCTCTCTTGGGATAACTGCATCTGTCTCGAAAGGGATTCCTGACTATATTGTTGCTGAAGCTGGTTCTGCTCTCGAATAGAACGTTCCTGTTCAAGGCTAGCGAGGTTTGCTTGGTATTGTGCTTGGTCATTGGCAATTTGATTCTGCCCCTGGTACTGCATTACGCTACTGACCGCACCAATAGCGAATTGACCTAAGCTAAGAGCAATTGGGAGTACTGCTGGTGCACACATAAATTACTTCCTTATCTTTGCAAACTCTATAAATGGTTCTTTATTAAGACCATATTCTTTGTGTTCATTAATAAAAACAAAGCCCATCCACTTTAACCAAGTAATATGCAAGTCATTTTGTTTGCTAACGACATTGAACAAAAGTGGATAAAGCTCACTAAATGCCTCTAGCCACAATCTACAATTACGCAAGAAAGGAATTTTAATTTTTAAAATATCATCTGATCCAACTAACCAGATTATGCCAGCAAACTCAGAATAAGGTACTACACCAAACATAGCAATTATAAGTCCTTCAAACTCAAGGGTATAAGTGTGTGTTCCGTATATTTTTATTGCATCTTCAAGCTGATCTTCAGCAGGTTCTTTTGAGTAAGCTTCGACCTCTCTTAGGTCAACTTTACGCAATCTAGGCCCAAGAGATAAGCCATCTCCAGGTTTAGCCTTTCTAATCAAACACTTTTGTTTTTTATAGTTCCAAAAGGTTGAAGAGTTAAGCCCTTTGATATGAATTTGTGAGTGTGCCTTCAAAGTCAGCAGAGACAAAACAACAGGGGTAGTGGGAGTTGTTTAATAGGGTTAAGAAGCAGTTATCAGACCGCAAGAACAATGGGAAGCGGTAAGTACCAGACTTAAGTGAGCCGTTGTTTACAAAGTCGTAGTTGTAGGAGTTACCTTGAGCTACATCACCAGACGTAACCGCAATGGAGAACTGCTTTGAGTTTGTATACGAGATATACCCATACTTTAGCTGGTAATTACCACTGGATACCAAGATCTGGCCTCCCTTTTGCCCTGGAGCACGTAGGGCTACTGGAGTTATGGTGTGAATCATAGGATAAGGGATGCCCACGTAAATTGGACCAGCATATTGGCTCAGTTGCCCTTGTATTGTAATGATAGTGACAGCACTTGATCCTGAACCAGAAATCGTAGAACTTATTAAAGGCACAACATCTAGTGTAGATTTTGAATATAGAACTTGCTCTTGATTTAAATGAATGTTTTTGATTTTATCAAATACGATTGCTTTTGATTTAATGTCAGTAATTAGGTCTGGATTCTCATCGTCAAACGTAAAGTAGCTTATTAGGTTTGACCCAAAATCCATATTAAGTTTTTGGTACTGAATGTTTCTGGATTCTGGAGTGTACTTATTAGCGTTTGAAAATGCTCCGTTAGCAGAAGAAGCAAGAGTAGACATAGTAGGACCATAGGATGCGTAGTAATTGCTTTGAATAGTTGAAGATGCGGTACTTATAATTGCTATGTTGTCAAGTTTTCCGTTAAAATCAGAGAAATTGTAAGATCCTATACCCAAGTATGCAGATGCTTGTGAAAATTCAGAGGCAAAAACGTTAGCAGATGTTCCACCATTAAGTTGAATATAAAGATATGTGTTTGTTGATATTGTTACAGAAGTAATAGTAAAGAAATTCCAAGAATTAGCAATAACATCATTTGCTGTAATCGCTGTCCATCCATAATTTAAATCAACTTTCTTAAAAACCCTTAATTTTCCTCCTTCTATCGCAAGCTGAACTGCTCTCCAGTTATCATTTACCCCTTTATCTAATTCAAAAATAATTTGGTTACTTATTGAAGTAGGCTTAAAATAACCGCTAATTGTAAAATTATGGGAAGATAAAGTAGACCTATAAAAAGTATCTGAATTAGATGAGTATAAATAAGAATTACCATCTCCTAGCAAGCGAACAGAGGAATCTACTTCTGGCGAAGCTCCAGCTACAATTGTAGGCAATTGGGATGCGTAGTTTAATGGCAAAGTTATAGCCGTAGTGTCTGTACCTGAATTATAAGTACTAGTAGTTCCAGATAAATTATAAGTGCTGTCTGGCCAAATTGTAACCATCCTGTCGATACGAGGCATATATGGAAGGTATGATTTTGTTTGAAAAGACTGAAAATCAATTTTTTCAAGGTACAGAGAGTAAGAATCCTCTTTTCTTTCAATAAGAAGGTATAGATTCTCTTTCTTAAAGAATATATTAAGAATTCTAGTAGCTGGACCAAACATAAATTTACACCAAGCCCCTTGGACTCTTTCAGACCCTACGTTTAGGTATTTATAGATATAAATAACATTGTTTACAGAAGAATCACCAAAAGTTTTCTTTGTCAAAACTGCTAATACGTTTTCTGTATCAGACGCAGTTATTTTAGATATTTTACCTTCAATATACTTAGGAATGTTTAGTGTAATCTCATTAGCATCCATATATCCGTTTTCTGGATTTAGGAAGTATTCTTTAACTCCAGAAAAGCTATCTTTGAAGTAAGGAAAATAAACATTTTTCCCTGTACCAACAGGAGCAACTTCTGGAATAGCAGAGAAATTAGTTGTAATTTGAATAGAAGCCGTTTTTGCTGTTAAATTATCTGTGCCAATTAAGCTGAACTGAGAGTTTTCGGAAAAGAGAAGCAATCGATCAAAAAACGGAATAGCGTAATTTAGATTAGATACGTTTACCGAACTAGATGCAATATCAATAGGATCTGTGTCTAGATTTTGTGTAATAGTTGTTTTAAAGAAATTAAAGTACTCTCCAGATTCGGAGAATATAATGTTTTCTTCCGATAAAAACCCAAGTCTATTTTTATAAAAGAAAATATCATTAATTCTTTTGAGAGATTGAGAAGGTAAATTTAAAAAAGATGGATTTTTGTTTGTCTCGCTATCGCCACAAATCTTATTAGTCCATTTTGGAGGTTGATATGTTGATCCACCCCAGCTTCTAGATACTCCGTCTAAAGGAGTGAAAGCAAAATTACCGCTAGAAAGACGCACCAGTGCCCAAGGCATTGTAGCTGAATCAATTTCATAATATTCACCAGGGGCTATTGTTTCCTTCCAAAGCCCTTCTCCTTGAACTACTGAACTGCTAGGAAAATCGAATTTTACCCAATATTCATCGCCTATGTCTTGGGGATAGCCTATAATTTTATAGATAATTCCCTTTGCTCCGTTTCTTGGCAACTCAGAAAAAGATTGAACCTCTTCCCAATTTAATTGAATTAATGCACCGCTTGCACTATCGGACACGGAAATATCCCATATTACATCTCCATTTGCGTCAAAACCTGTAGTGTTCGGAGTGCCTGTAGCCGTATTCCATAATATCAAGGTTGATCCTTGATTTGTATAACTCCATCCAGATACGCCTGTTGCATTCGCAATATTGGTAGCAGTTCCAGTTCCATTTGCGGTTGCAGTTGCAGGTGAACCATTTGTCCACATACTCCTCATCTCTTGAGCCATTCCGTCCGTTTGTAGCATAAGGTTGTTAAGTTCACAAAAGCCTGAAAATAAACTTGTAGTAGCTCCGTAATTATCAATTCTACTAGTACGAAAAAAAGTGTCGTTTGCTTGGTCTGCCCCCTGGGTAGTCATATAGGTTGTATTAGAAATTGTGTATAGTGTAAGCCTATTTACGCCAGCCCCACTTACAACAGGGTTAGTGCCTATTCTTATGTTTATTGTACATCTTTCAGTAAGCTGTTTAAATGTTATCATCGCCACTTTAATTCTTCTATTTTTTGTTGTACTAAAAATAGATTGCGTGACTAAATTTGAAGTATATCTTGGATAGGCTGTTTTATTTAATACAAACGTGTAATCAGCAATAGTAAGCATCTTAAAATCATCTGTGTTTCCTGTAAGATATGCTGAAGCTGAAGCTGGAGGAGTAAGGTCAGGAGTTGCCCCTCCATAATAAACAAGTTTTTCAGTCCCATCTAAATCCCAAACTCTAATCTTACCTTCTCTAATCTCAGTTATGTATTTTTCTGTTTCACTCCGATCAATAAAGTGGGAAGAAGAATTAGAAGAAGCTTGAGTAGTAGGAGTAAGAAGTCTTTTAATATGTTGGGATGGAGGACGTTTAGTAAGCCCCTCTACAACTGAAGGGTACGTATTAACAGACTCCTCTGCCTGGGAGGGAAACCTCATTGTACGAGGTTGCTGGCTTACCCCACTTACAAAGTTCGGGATGTTAGCAATGATATTAGGCATATCAATACGCTATAGAAGAATTGCCTGTAGACCTGTCCAAAACCCTAGCTACATCGTAAGTATCAAACATACTATAGTCAGCATTCTCAGAATCATACTGAATAGCTTCCATACGTGCCCTAGATTCCTCAATAGCTAGGGGTTGCATATACTGAGGCTTACCCAAGATTCCAGCTAGTTCTTTAGCTGTTCTTATTACTATGTAACGTTGAAATATTGGAGGCAAGAATTGCCAATCTATTTTAAGAACTAAATCTCCTTTCACCTTACCTGTAAAAACTTCTGTTTGTTTTGCCACATTATACAAATAAGTGTCACGAAGAACTATATTATGCTTAAAATCCTCGTACTTATCAGCATCAAAGTTTAGAACAGGATATGCTGTGAAGTTAAATGGTTCTATATAGCCATTATTATCGGGTGATAGTATAATTCCTTTTTCAGTGTTGTAATGCCATCCTTCTGCTTGTATCAAATTATCAATTTCAGTTATAATCTTTAAAGAATGGTATCCAGTGTCAGAAGTAGTAAAACTAGAAATAGGAGCAATTCCCAAATACCTTAATGCTTGGTTTACTGCTTTTCCGTAAATATTAATTGATTCAAAAGTAGTGATAGCGGAAGCTTGACTAGCTATAATATTATCTAACCCAGAAGCACCATCCAGCATAAGCTGTTGCTGTTCTCTGGGAAGCTTAAGGAAATCTACAAAGGTTACGCCAAGCTTACGTAGGTTTGTTTGGATGTTAGTTGTATTAAACTGAGTAGCTCTTGAATCGCTATTAGTAGTAGTTCCCTTTGCAATGACCAGGGCTTCCTCTTTTTGAAGAGGATCTAGAGCAAGAAACTCCTTTTCAGTAAGACCTAGACGATTGAACTGCGTCCGATAAGTATCAAAAGTGTCACTAGCAAGGGTTGTCTTGCTTTGAATACGATTCTGGTAATAAAGCCTTCCTTGACGTTCAGTAAGGTTAGTAGCAGAAGCCTGGATTAACTTTAATTTATCATCTACAGGAGAAGCGAGGAATATAGACTGATTAATTCCAAGAGCATCTAGCTCAGTAGAATAGTTCGAAAAATTAGAGTCTTCTCCAGTGCGTACTTCGTATTCTAGAAGATTGGCAAAGGCAAGTTGCTCATCTACCTCAATAAGCTTTGCTTGAGCCTCCTCTGGGCGTGTTCTTACAAGGAAAAGCCTAGAAGATCTTACTACAATGTAGTTTCTAGCTGGTTCAGGCAAAAGCTCAAAATCAAGAAAAGTTACTACGTCAGCTATTAGGTTTTGAGAAAATAAATAGGAAGATGTTTTTGCGTTATATAGTTTAGTTCCCCTAAGAACTAACTTTATAGTTGGGTATGTAATTTCAGAGATATTTACTCTTATCGTGTCTGCTGATACAGCAATAGAAGTGTCTGCTGATCTTGTAAGAGTTTTGCCAAGATCCGTGTTAAAACTCCATCCACGGCTTTGAAGACTACGATCTACTTCATCGAGAATATTGGAAGCAATCGTTGCACTAGCTGAATCAGAAACGTAATCGATAGAAGTAATCGGGGATTCTCCCACTGAAGAGAGAATCGTATTGATGGCTTGAAGTTTTGTAGTTGGAGCAGAAGCCATATAAGTGTTCTAGCAAAAAAGAAAAACCTCTGCAAGCCTTGATTTAACTTGAACTGGAATAAGTAAGTAGTGGGACTAGCCCAACAATTAATATTTTATCCAGAAGCTAGATCAGAGGACTTGCAGAGGCTTTCTATAAGATACTATTAGCTGGAAGGAACTAAACGCACCGAACATTCGGGGCGAAGAATTCCGTGACCCATAGCATACTTAGAAACGATCAACGTCCCTTGCAGGTCAATCCGATATTCGGACTCAACTGCTAGGTCGAGAAGTTTCACAGTACCTACTGCGTTCTTGTGGAACACAAGGCCAAGGTGATCAACACCAGAACCAGTGGTAAACGTACCATTGTAAGTGTTGTTAGTGCCTGTCACAGAGCTAATCGTTCCCTTGGGAAGATTATTGCTCTTGATGATTTTAACACCAGCAAGTTCCATAACCGAGTTCTTGGCAAAGCTACCAAGAGCCGTAGGTTTATCGGGGTTGCCAGTGTACTGCACAAGGCGAGCGTAGTTACCTGCACTCAAGACGCAGAAACGTTGTCCGTCATCGGGAACATCGTTCTTGTCTAGGAGCACAACGGCATCATAGATCGCTTTGGCAATGTTAGCACCATCAGAAGCAACTCCAGTAGTTGTGCCAGTTGTGCTTGCGACAGCAACTGATCCAGCACCAGCTTTTCCTGGGGCAGTAGCAGAAGCACCAGAAGCAAGAGCTACGAGTTGGGCAATGTTCTGGTCGAATCGTTTCGCCAGTGCACGACCAATCTCTTCGGTGTAGATGGAACGAACATCGTAATGGTTCATAGCTTCGTCAATCTTAGGGATGAACGTGCTCGACAGGAGCAAGTTATCGATGTTGATTGTGCGTTCGTTATGTCCAATTGCCGACAGATAAGATCCGTCAGACAGGATGTTGTCACCAGGGGTGTGATATGCAGTGTTAGCAGTTCCAGTGATAGGGAACTGAGCAGATTTGCCACTCTCAATGGTTCGGACAACGTGCAGAGGTTTGAAAACCGCTTCGGTTTCAAAGGTAGTCAGCACTTCGCCAGCAAACTTCTTGAGGAACAAATTTGTGTAGTCTGTTCCAGTGTTATTCACTAGACCAGCACGTGAGTTAGCAGTAGTAGCCATTTTGTTTTATTCCTTTCGGGTTGTTTAATCAAACGTGTCAAAGCCTATCGGCCTTAACTCATTTTTGATTCGGATACCCGCTTTCTTCTTCTCAGTTGTCCCTCCGTAGAGGGGCTGGAGCTTACTTGACTGATCCTACTTTCAAAAACTTATTTAGGCTTATTAGTGGAATTTAACGGACCTGTCAACCATCCTTCTGGTAATTTTATTTCGTTCTGAGATAGCTCCCATTCTTTACCATTCCAGAAGTAAAGCCTTCCCCTTACGTCAGGTCCAATTTTAAACAAAGCATCACTTTCCTGAACTATTACTACCTTCTTTGCCTCTGATAAAGTCGCACACCCTTGAATTCCACCTATCCCTAACAAAAAGAGGAGGAGGCCCAAGTTCTTCAGCTTTAGGTGGTTTTGAAGCATCTTGAGCCTCCCCCTTAATAATTCGGTATATAACCATTACCAGGGCTTCTAAAATAGCCCCTAGCATTGGTTTAGTTCCTATTCTTGAATTTATCCCAAACAGACCATCCCAAGCCAATAGAGGCAACAACTCCACCTACAATAGCCTCTGAATCGGATTGAACCACAAAACCCCTAGATACCACAATAGCACCAATGGCAGTTAGAATGTGCCGAGCCAACGATTGAATTACTTCTTTAGTCATTTTTAGTGTACCTTTCTTTTAGAGAATCTTACTATTTTCTAGCCTACGTTCAACATCTTTTCTGAAGGCTGGATCTGATTTATACCGAGGATCAGACATAGCCCTAGTCATTTCAGCAATGCTACGGAACGTCTGGGTTGAACCCCTGGTTTGGCTTCCACTAACCAGCTTAGGCTTGTTACCAGAAGCTGATTTGTAGCGAGCAAACATCCCTTTTACTGCAAAGGAAGCTTGCCTTTGATCCCCTGTATCAAGGATGGAATTATAAGAATCAATCTCATCCTGAGTAAGGTTTTGTGTAGCCCAATCGTGCATTTCCTTAAATCCATCTTGCCCACCAATATCAGTCATTAAGCTTTGCGTACCACGCTCAGCAAGGGCTTTCTGACCTTCAATATAAGCATTAACTACCTGTTTAGGGTAGCCCATCTCTTTAAGCTTTTTAAACGAATCATCGCTTAGTTGGCCTTTTTCAGAGTATTCCTTGCTGAAATCAGAAAACTGGTTTTCCCATTGCTGAGCAAACTGGTTATCTTCCTGGTCAGGAGCAGGTTGGTCTTTCTGCTGTTGGTCAGCAGGGGCTTCCTCTTGTTGTTGCTGTTGGTTAGCACCACCAAGACGTTTCTCTAAATCACCATAGGATTTAGCCATCTCTTCAGGGCTTTTAAACTTTTCTGGTAACCAACTAGGACGCTCAGCTTGAGCACCTCCCTGCTGGGGTTGTTCTACTGGTGCTTCAGGACCAGTTTCATTAGCGGGAACTTGTACACTTTCCATATTCTATTTTCTCCTTTTTATTGTTGTTGTTGCTGTTCCATCTGCTGTTGCATTGCTTGACCTGCTACATCAGATATTCCTTTGATTGTCTGTGGACCTAATTCCCTTGTCAACTGCAAAGCTTGAGCTTGTTGCTTTTGTGCTTGCATTTCTTCTGCTGACTTGACCAGACCTTCAGTATCAATATTAAGAGCAGTAGCCCTACGTTTTAGGTAATCTTCGACATTGACGTATTGCATCATTGCTTCAGGACCAAAAATCTGAGCTAAACCTGAAAGGAAAAGGTCAAGCTTTGTAAGATCATTTCCTCTGCCAAGAGCTTCCACACCTGTAACAATAAGAGGACGGATAAGATCGTTCTTAGGAAGTTTGGGAAGCCTACCAGATCGGCTCATCCGTTCCATAAGTCTAGAAACCATAGGCAACTGAAACTCTTGGCTTAGAATTGAATAAGCACCACCTAAAGCCGTTTCTAGCTCCTGAGCCATAAACCGAATTTCTTGGGCAGTTACACGATCAGCATCCCGCTGGATAGAAGTATTTAAAAGGAACGCAAAGGCAAGCCTTGTCTGTATCTCTGCCATCACTTCTTTAGCTACCCTAAAGTCACCATACTTCTGAAGCTGAAGGGCATTAACATCGACTACGTTACCGCTAACAAACTGCCCATTCTTAGCGTCCGAAAGTGACCTAATTTTAGTAGTGCCGTTAGGGTTAACCAGGAACAATACCTTAGAAGCACAAGCAGAACCCTCGACAACGGCTTGGGTAAGGGCTTCTAGTGACCTAAGATCTCCAAGGTATTCTTCAACAAGTCCACGCCCATAATCGTCACCATCCACACGGCTATAGCGAAGAGGTATAAATGGGCATTTATCAATAGCGTATTCACCTTCAGACTCTGGAATGATTTGTTTGTTTACTTCCTGGTAAACTTCCCACTTGTTATCCCTCCTATGAACGCACGTAAAAAGGTCTACAGAGTTTTCGTGAGAATAATCCTCATTATATTCCTGAGATTCTGAAGTTTCTAGTAGCTTCCTAGCCTCTTCAGGAAGGGCAGAAGGAGCAATAGATTCTTTTGTGACAATGTGAAGTACGTTTCCAAACGGATCACGCTTTACAACGTAGTTCTCAAGCTTAAACACCCGCATTCCACCATCGTCAGGGAAATAAATAAGAGCGTTACCAGAAACAATAAGATGTTTAAGAGCTTCAAAGATTGGAACACGTAAAGCAGAGGTTTCTACCTCTTTTGCTACGGCATTTTCAATTTCTGCCAGGGCTTTTTCCATTTCTGTCTTAACCTGCTCGCCACCCCCAAGCTTTTTCAGCTTGTAAGGATCAATCATAAGCCTAAAGAACGAGGCATTAGGAGGGAACAGGGTTAGCAGAAGCTTAGCTGAGATATTATTTACTCCTCTTGCTCCTACACCTTGAAAAGGAGTTTCGTAAGTAGTGGCGTTGCTGTGTCCTTGGGGAGGAACAAGAGTAGGAATGGTCAATACAGAGCAATCTCTAGCCCTTCGTAAGTAAGACTCACGTGTGCTTTCCAACTCTGAATATAGAGACGAAGCTGTTTTGCTCATTTAGGCAAGATCTAATCCGTATCCAATAGTTTCTTTAATAAGTGAATACAATGATGTATGTACTCCTGAGCTTAAATGGTTTAATGAGTACCCATTTAAAACATATTGTCCATTTCCTAATTCACTAGACTCAATGTAGCGACCCATTGCAAGATTGGCTGAAGCAAATGTTTTGCTAACTACAGCACTTTCCTCTGCTGAAGTATTATTTCTAAAATACGCACCAGTACCATTTAAATAAGATAAACTTGAAAATGTAAACCAAGGAAGTCTTGTAACTCCAAGAAATGTTTGGTCAAAAGAAGTACCATTATACAAATCAGCACCCATAGTTGTTGGAGAATTAGACCTCAAAAGCATTCTATTTGAATTAGGGCTTGAAATTGCTATTGGATTGAAAGAATAAGAGCTAGGAGTTGCAAAAGATCTGCATAAAGAAAAAATACATCTACTTGCTGTCCCAGCTACAATAGGAAATGTTGTTCCAATAGAATTTACACTTTGTGTGCTAAACAAACCATTTTTAGTTCTAATAAATAAACTTGGAGAATTCATAGTAGCATCGTAATTTCCGTAACCACCAAAAGACTTAAGTATACTTCCTGAAGATTTATTATGCATACTACGCATTGGCCAAAAAATAGAAGTATTCCAAGCCGACTCCAATATAGTTTTAGCTCCTTTTATAAAGTCATTTAATTGTTTTCTTGGGTTGATTGTTTGAAGTACGCCTATTGGTGCTGTGTCAAGAACTCTACTTCCAGTAAGGGTAAGATTAACCCCACTAACGCTGTCCACAGCAGATCCAGTTGTTTCAGAAAGTTTATAATAGTTTGTTAAGTTTGTGGTAAGAGATCCAAGATTTTCATAAGAAAGTCCTTCTCCACTATTGTAAAGAGAGGTTACGTTAGCTTGTGTTAGTTCTGTAGTCCAAAAACCTAAATTACTAATACTTCCTGTATACTCAGAACCTCCACCGCTATTAAGCACTCCTATAGCAAACTCAGAAGTTCCTGGGCTTGTAGGATTAAAAGCAAAAGTGTAAGTTTCCATCAAAGCACCATTTCTATAAATTTTAGCCACTTTAGTTGAAAACTTATAAGTAAAAACAACGTGAGTCCATTTTTCTGTATAATCGTGAACAGGTGGACTATTCATATACATAGAATTATTGCCAAAATAAGCATTAGACCCCGATTGATTAAAATTAGATCTTAAAGTTGTGGCTTGAATTTGAAAATAATACCCATTAGACGCATACGCCCCTTTAGAAAGAAAAACTTGGTTTCCTCCACTTGCCGTAGCTGAAACACTAGGCTTTATCCAAAAAGAAAAGCTAGAATCCCCTGTTATATTCAGGGCTGAAGTAGAAGCAGTTAATTTTGTGCTTCCATTAAAACGAAACGCTTTCTGTCCGTTTAAATTATAGATTGTATCTGTATCTGAAATCCCAGCTAAACTTATAAAAGCATTAGCATCATAGTCGTACCCTGGAATTGTATTCAGAGTACCGAGCGATAAACCTGAACCGAGGCTAGGCATATTATACCTTTAGCCTGTTAGATTCCAAAATAAGCAACTACAACCCCTGAGTGAAGTCTAATTTCTGTGAAGTTGCCGTACAAACAAATACCAGCACCGACTGAAGTTGCACTTCCAGATGTAGTATTAGCAATTTGATCCCCTGAACGAATAGTGTTTGTCAGAGTATGGAATTTTGCATCATTGATTACTTGAACTACTTCCCAAAAACGTCCAGTTGGAGCAGAAATTAAAGTTCCAGTTTGGGTTATAACAACGCAACCAGCTTGTCCAAGAGCTACAGCAGAATAATGATTCATATGTTATATACTCTCAATAATACAAACCGCTGTCAAGCCCTTGATCTTCATACTCGCTTGAATCAACGCTAGGATCACGATTTATCTTAAATAACGAAGTGCCAGACACATTTTTAGCTGTACCATCTGTAACATTTGAGGTATCAACATTAGCTGGGGCTACTCCAGAATTCATCAATGTAGGCATAGGAGCAGGGATAGGAGCTAAGGGAGCATCTTTATAAATTATTTGAGGTTGTTGACTTCCACCTCCACCACCACCGAATAAACACATATTATTAGTTTCCTTTTCTTTTCTTTTGTTATCGCATTCTATTCAACCCTGAATTGGCAGAGTTGATAGCGAATTGCGACATTCCACCTGAATAGCCTCTATTACGCCCAAGTCCAGAATTATTTTGCTGGGCACGCCAGGAATTATTGACAACGCCACCAGTTGCTCCTGGTTGGCCTCCTGTTGCCCCTACGGCTCTAGGACGAGTAATGATGATCGGGGGCTGATTTGCTTGATTTCTCTGACGAACAAGCTCACGATTCATAGCATCACGGACGCTCACACGATACCCTTCTCCCATATGGACAAGATTACGCATTGTGTTGTGAGCTTCATTATATCCACCAGTAGAAGGGTGGGCATAGCCTCTAGTAAATGTCCTGTTATTAGCCATTGTATCAAAGTTACGAAAAGCATTAACAGCTACAGGATTGTTTCTTGAAATTTGAGGTCCAGAATAAGCGACCCTAGAAACTGGCAAAGCGTTTGGTCTAGAAATAAAGCTGACTCCAACAGGCCGAAAAACAGCCCTTGAACCAGCAATCGATGCCATTGACATTCCCATATATTTATTCTTTACTTAAAATAGTTTCGTTTTGTTCCTCGTAAGCTTTTTTCATTAGACGAACAATTTGTCTTTGTCCAGCATAAAACCAAATTTCTTTTTCAGTCATTGTTAATTCTGGACACTTTTCGGGACACCTTTCCTCAAGAGCATCTACAAGTGCTTTACTAATAGGAGGAAATGATTGGTTATCAATCGACATAAAATTTACTTTGGTAGATCGTTTAGCTCTTTAGGAAGCTTTCCTAGCTCAATTTTATGGCTTGTCTCAATCATAGCAAGCACATTCCACGCACAAGCTACATCGTGACGTTCATCTCTATGCCCTTCAAGATGCCTAAACAGGTGTCTTAAAGCTGAGTCCATATATCTAGAAAGAGGCTGGCCTAGTTCCCAATTACGCTCAGCATACTTAATTGCACCTTCCTCAAGTTGCCTTGCAACAAGGTGGATTGCGTGAGGCATAAGCAAGTCATATCTGCCCTTCTTATCCCTGCTGTCCCTTACTGAACCAGATTTAAAATTCTGTCTTTTACCAGAATCTTTAACTACTACTTCTTTTGTTGCATCCATCTTTCTTCCTCCTTTTGAAGCTCAATAACTACCCAATAAGTAGGCACATTAGAATATTGAGTTGGCTCATCTTGAGTTACTATTGGTTGTTCAGAGCACCCAACAAAAACAAAACAAAGCAGTATTAGCAGTAGTTTCATACTTCTATAGATAGCACTGGAATACCACATTCCCTAGCTACCAGTGCCTCAAGCAAAGCACCAGCACTTTGTTCAAATCCTGGTAGAAAGTAAATGTAATCGCAAAACAAAAGTTTCTGTAGGTCTAACTTAAGGTAAGAGGCTCTTGAATGTCCCTTAGCCCTATTAAAGTTATTAGCAGGGTTAACAGGAATATATCCAAGTTCAAATAAAACGTCTTCTTTTGCGTCAAATAAAGGATAATTAAGGTCTGGTAATCCAGTCATTGGACCAGAAATATATACTTTTTTACCTTTACCTTTGGATGTCTTTAATTTGAACTTTGCCATAACTTTACCTTTCCTGTCTTCCTGTCGTACTCTCCTTTTCTTAAGATCCTTGCTAGTCGTGCCTGAACAAGGGCTTCTTCCTCACCAAGCCCAGCCTTTTTAAAAGCCTTCTTAACTGCATCCCACATTGAATCAATACTGGTTAACCCTTCAAGAATTTTCTCAGCTTTCTTTGGTCCAACTCCAGGGCATCCAGAATAGTTATCTGCAATGTCTCCAGTAAGCACCTGCATCATAAAAGCCTTGTCTGCCTCTTCTTCTGTGATAGCAAGAATACCATCGTCTGGCCTGTTCCAGTTGTAGTACTTGCTAGGAACGCTTTTAAAGTCCTTGTCAAGGGAAACAATAATGCCACCATTCTCACAAGAAAGAATTGAAAGCACATCGTCTGCTTCAATGTTGGGAAAGTGAATAGCTTTGTACGTGTAGATTAAATGCTCCCTAACTGCCCCAAGAGCTACAGGCTTTCTCATCTTTTTCCTGTGCTCTTTGTAGGATGGATGAACATCCTTTCTAAAGTTCTTAGAATCGCTTACGGCAATAACCACAACATCTGCCTTAAGCGTGTGCTTTAGCTCATCAAGAAATACATCGGTACGTTTTTGTGCTTCCCTAACATCAGCGTGGAGCGTCCAGAAATCATCCCCCCAATCAGTAGATTGTTCTGCTAAAAACGCTTGCTGGTAGGCTACAATATCCCCATCAATATATATTGTTGTGCTCATAGGTATGTTAATTTCTTAAGCTCCCTAATTTTCTGATCAATTTCTGCTCTTTTTCTAGGATTCTTTGTATTATAGTACTTGAGGCATAGTTCCGCTTGACGCTTTTTCTCACGCAGAAAAGGGAGTAGTGTTTGGATAACCAGGTGTGCGGTTTCAGAGAAGACTCGCCAACGAAAAGAGGGTCGAGTGTTTTTCTTTTTCCGATCATATCTAGAAAAATGTCCTCCAAACAATTGACAATACCTACGGATAATCTTCGGATAACAGGCTTCCACTGAAACCATAAGCGTTCTGCCGTTGATAACAGCAATGCACCCTTCTCCATCGGTGTAACCAGCAAGGTAGGCAATTTCATTTTGTGAAATAGACTTAAACTTTAGTGGGTATCTGCCCAGTTTTTTCCCATCCTGAACTCTCCTGTTAGTGGGCATTTGAAATTAAAAAGTTGTCCAGAATCTTCGATTGACTTAACAGCTATTTTACCAATTTCTTCCGCAATATCTTCTCTGCACTCAAGTTGCATTTCATCGTGGATATGAGCTACTAAAGCATAATCAGTACCAAAAACAAAGTCTAATTTTTGCAGTTTTTCCAGTAATAATATCGTTGACATCTTCATCACTAAAGCACCTGCACTCTGAAGGAGAGTGTTTAGTGCGGAGTGACTACTGCGAATCTGAAGCTTTCGCCCATCTAGCCCATTAAGATAACCCTTTACTTTAAGAGTGTAGTCGATTGATTCCTTAAGCCTTTTAAGAGCAGGTGTCTTGTCTAAAAACTCTCGCTTAATCCGTCTTCCTTCTTCTTGTCCTTTTCCAATAATGTTACCGATTTTTTCATCCCCTGCCCCATAAAGGAATGCGTAGATGAACGTCTTCGCAGAGTCCCTCGTTGGCAATCCAGCGGAAGCTTGATTAACGGAGTGTATATCCCCCTGTATGATGTCTTTTGTGTAAGCTCCTCCATCGTATCGAGCCAAATAGTGGGCAAGACAGCGTAGCTCCAACCCTGAAGCATCTGCCCCAACCAACGTCTTGCCTTCTCCAGCAATGAATAATTCTCTACATTCTTTTCCATATTCAGATCCTACTCTAGGTACTTGGGCTATGTTTGGTTTAGAATGAGTACAACGTCCAGTGATTGCACCATTCGTATTTACTCTGCCGTGAATACGTCCACCTGGCTTAACCATTTTTAACCAAGCTTCATTACCCTCGGCAAGTTGGCCTATTCTCTTTTGGAGAAGCAGGTATTCTAAGAGGGGTTTTGCCTCTGCATAGCCCAAATTCGCAAGAACTTGAAGCACCGCTTCATCCACTTTCGGCTTTCCATCGGGAGTAAATTCTTGTGGTTTCCATCCGTACTTCTTTTTGAACCTTTCCGCAATTTCTTCCCTACTCCCAGGGTTGAATGGGATCGTTTTTTCTTTTTGTTTTCCATCTTTGATTAGGCTTAGCCCCTCCTTTTGGGTTTTGTTGTTTTCTTTTGCCCAACGTTTAGCCTCTTCTGAGGCTTCCGCTTTGCTGGCAAAAACTTTATCCCCAAAGTGATAAGCCCTAGATTTCATCTTTTCAATGGTAGGGCTAAACACCTTCTGAAGCTCAGCTTGTAGCTCAACTCTACGCTTAGCCATTTTAACATAAAGTTCTTCAGCCTTTTTCTTGTCAAAGGCAAATCCATTTCTTTCTTGTAGAAGAATAGCCTGGAAAAATTTGTGTTCTAATTCTATAGCCATCTCAGAGTAGTTCTTAAGCTTTATGTTCTCCCAAAGCTTTTTTGTTACCTCTACGTCCTTTGCACAATAATCTTCCATCTCCTGTGACCAGTTAGCAAAGTCGTTGGTATCCTTAAAGTCACCCTTTCTCAAGCCAATCCGATAACCCCAAGCTTTAAGGCTATGCGATCCAATTAGGTTCTTAGGAAACCACGCATTCTTTCGAGCAAACCCAAAGTCTCTCTCTCGAAGGTCTGACCAGATAAGGCGAGTACAAACAAGGGTATCCCTAAGAGAAGCCTGTGGGTAAACAGCAAATAACTTGTGAATTACTGGAATGTCAAAGCCCACAATATTATGCCCAACCAGAATATACTCATCCTTGCTTGCGTTAACTAAACGATCTACTCCCTCTTGGATAGGCTTGCAATTAGGCTCATTGTTGTACCTAGTAGTCTCACCTGTTTTGGTGTCGTGAATGACAAGGCAATGGATTACCTTTGTTTCGTCAAGCAAACCATCCGACTCAATATCAAATATAAGTTCGTTCATTTCTTTTTCTCCTCCACCTTGCGATTAGTGTAACAATTTGTCGTTTCTCTTGCAATCAATAATGCCGTGTCAACTTGCGTTTTTATAACCCTTAACTTTATGGCTTGGCAATGGTCAGAGTTATCCTTCATCTTTGCCAAATTTTGGCTTGCTCTTTCAAGCAGGTCTATTGCCCATTGTGTGCTACTTCTAATTGATTTAATCTTCATTGTAATTCCTCTGGTAGGTCAACTGGAGGTTCACCCATATCAGTAAGCCTCCCTCGTTGGGCATCGTACTCTAGGTAAGAGGCAATGCCTGTTTCCCCTGTAAAGCGATTCTTTAGGATTCGAACAATTGTTCTGTTCCTTGTGGTATCGTCTTGCTGGTTACGTTCCAGCCCTAGCACCATATCGCTTAATTGAGCTATTCCAGCAGATCCACGGAGTTGGCTAAGTGAAGTAGTAGCCCCTTCTTCGTGTCCTCTGCCTTCTGGACGCTTTAAATGGGATACAATAATCATACCTACCTTTAATTCCTCAACTAGGGAGCGTAGCTTAGTCATTGTGTTATCAATAAGCCTACGTTCATCCCCATCCCCCATTCCAGAAACAACTATGCTCAAGTGGTCTAGGATGATCCAACCGCACCCACAACCCTTAGCCATATACCGAATCCTGTTCATAAGGTTGTTTGAATCCATCGAACCAAAGTGGTCGTAGGTAAAGAACTTTCCAGAAGCTAAGCAAGAATCAAAAGCTTCCTTAAGCTCTTTCTCATTTACGTCCTTGCGTAGGTGAAGTGGGGTGGACATCTCAATCCCCAGGATGCCTAAAGTTGTTCTACGTACCGATTCCTCAAGAGCTATGTAGCCTACGCTTTGTCCATTGCGTAGTAGATGATGGCTTAGCTCCCTACAGAATTGACTCTTACCTATGCCTGACCCAGCGGTGATAGTTACAAGCTCACCCTTACGCAAGCCGTGTGTCATTTTAGTAAGCCCCTCGTAGGGGTAAGGAACTGCTTCCTGTAGGTCAATCTTGGTTATGTAATCCCAAAGATCATTACCACCTACGATACCATCTGGACGATATTCCTTAGCCCTCCACATTGCATCGATAACCTCTGTGCCCTTACCAGCAACAAGCATATCATTTGCATCCTTCATAGGAAGGTAAGCAATCCTTGCCTTATTGGGAGAGAGCAAAGCACAACATTCTTTAGAAGCCTTTATACCTGGCTCATCGTTATCAAACATAAACACCACAACCTCGAATTGCTCTAGCCATTCAAGATTTTTTGCTACTGCCTTAAGAGCACCTTGAGCACCATTAGGCACTGAGACTACTGGCCATTTGTTCTGGTGGAGTTGGCTTACTGAAAGAGCATCAATCTCCCCTTCAGTGATTGTGACCATTTTAAAGTTACCCTTCCATAGGTGCATCCCATATAGCCCCATCCTGTTGGCATCCCCAAGAATCTTAAAATCCTTATTAGGAAAGCGAAGCTTTTGGGCAATCACTTTTCCGTCCAAGTCCTTGTAGTTCGAGATATGAACTGGCCTACCATTGTAGTAGCCCACTCTATAATCCCAACGTTTACAAGTATCGCTAGTTATACACCTCTTAGTAAGATCAGTTACTTCCCCCTCTACAAACGCTTCCTGTGGCAACATATTTATAATCCTCCTTTGTTGTTCTACCGCACTCCCCTTTTCATAGTTTCTGCAAGAAAAGCAATATCCGTGTCCATCGTCATATCTAGACAAGGCATCGGAACTGCCACACTTGGGGCAAGGTTCGTGACAAACGAAATTACTCATTTACTCTCGAACACTTCAACGCCCAAAACATTAATCCTACCTATGCCATTATCATAGCAAGCGGTATATCGAACTGGAGCAGTATCCTCTAGCTCCTTTTCAAACTCCTTAAATGATTCTTGGTTTACCCCTACACGTTTAAGTTTTGCCCCGAACTTTTCTTCGAAGCTGTTTAAAAAGCTTTTCAAATTCTTTAGTTGCATTGTTCTCCTTTAGCCAACCTTCTGGAATCCTTCCCTCTGCGTGAGGAAAGCCATTCTTGTTAGCCCATTCTGCGTAAGTTGTTTTTGTTTGTTTGTTAAGCCTGTTCCCTGACCGCTGAAAGACAATCCTAATATCAATCGTAGGAAGAGTCTTCTTGACTAAAACAAGCTTGCTCCTATCTGAAGAGCGAAACCACCCCTTTGCCTCTACAATAATTCCATTCGGCAGTATGAAATCTGGAGTGTAAACGCACTCCCTAGTGTAGGGCAAACGGATGGATTCATATTCAAACACTGCTCCCACCCTTTCGAGGTGAGAGGCAATGTCTTGTTCCAGCCGAGAACGATACTTAGGTTTCTTAGAAGTCACTACTTCCCTTGGCATCAGAATCACTTGTAAAGATGTTCTCTGGAATGCTTTCGCCACCAGATACAAATCCTTCTTCTTCAGCCGTAAAGCCAAACGCTTCCGCATTTGCAACTCCACTTGGGGATTTAAGATCGATAACCTGTACCGCTTTGCAACGGAGGCTTGCACCAACACCAAGAGCAGGGGTGTACCAGGGGAACACCTCACACGCTACCTTTAGTATGCTTCCACCTCCAACACGCTCAGAGATAATCTTTCCCTTAGTGTCAAAGATTGCAGGTCGTTGCTCCCATTCTTTGCCTGTCTTCTTGCTTTTGATCTTGGCAGAGAGAGTGAACTTAATACGCACCTTGCCTGTCTTGTTGCCTTCCTTGTCAGCATCTTCACGAATAGGAAGCTCAGCAAGCTTAAGCTCTTTCTTCTTCAGTAACTGGCACTGGTTCTTGTAGTACTCCTTGACGCAAGATTTAACTGAGTCTTGGAATTCTTTGACTTCGTGTGGTTCACAAATCAAACTGACCGAGTACTCTCCGTCTGGTTTGAATTTGGTATCTGGTTCATTTAGCTTTGGATAACTTGCTACACCTTTAGGTGAGACAAGCTTTATGATTCTGTCATTCATTTGGGTATCTCCTTTTTAGTTTAGTTTACAGACACTTCAGTATCTGCATCATCCAAGATCTCTCTTGGAAAATTGTCGGTTGGGGCAAATTGTAGTACGTGATTCTTTGGCCAACGAAACCCGCTTGCGTAAAGAAACGTCTGGCAAGTAGCAAGCAAGTCTGGAAGCGAACTAGCATCAGTCTGAATGAGTGTTCGCTTTGCAGGTAAACCCTCGTACTTCTCTATATGGGTAAAAGTTGTGTTGTGGATTCCTCCGTCTTCAGAGGGGAAGTTGTCTTGTTTGTGTTTCATCACACAAATAAATAGTTAGCCGAAAGCAGTTGTCCAGTGTCGAACCCACCCCTGTTAAAACTATTAGGAAAACTACTAGAAGGATCAAGCTGGCTAATAGTTTGCTTGTATTCCAGAAGCCGATCCACCTTGAAAATGTTGAGCATTGCAAGCTTTATCTTTTCTGCCAACTCCGAAAGATCCGTTACGTGCGTTCCAAAACAATCGTGAACACCTACAACGCTTCCTTCGAATTCGCATAGGGCAAGATGAAGAATGCTTGCGTCAATACTATGGATGAAGTTAGGAGCTACCGAAAGACGTTGCTTGGATAGGTGAACCTTTTTGTGGTTTTCTTTTTGTAGCATTATGTATCGCAACTTACCCAGGAGGCTTGTCTTAACGATGAGTCCACTGCTTGCCATATAGGGCTGAACCACAAGCATCCCACTAGGCGAAGTCCAGCACACTGGTTTGTTAGCCTTTGCTACTGGTGTAGCTACATCCGTGATCCACTGCATACATAGCTTTCCCTTTGGTAGGAACTTTTCAACAGCTTCAACAGCTTTCTTGGCTAGATACATTGTGCCTTTCCAAAAGTCTGGCATATCCTTTGGCACTACTTTGTACTTGTCCCTGTACCACGCCTCAATACCTGCACGTATCCCATAAAGCGTAGCACCATACGGAAGAGTCATACAAACAGGCTTGGTCAACTCTCTGTCCAAAGTTTTGGATGCCCAGAACTTTCCGTAGTCGCTTTGGTCTTCCCTTACAAGTATGTTTAACTCTCCAAGCACCTTGCCATAAATGTCTGAGGGATGTTCTTTTTGTACTAGGTTAACGTGCTCCGCACTTGTCTCATCCCCTGTGAGAAGGGCAAGAATCTGTAGCCCACTAGCAGTGCAATCTAAAGTAATTGGAAGATGGCTTTGAAAATTAGGCTGAGTGTGGGCATCGTTGTACTCCTTGCACCATCTAAGGAACTGCCAAGGTTCTTTTGCTTCTTGCCACCACCTGGAATTCCAAGGCTCATCTACGCTTCTTTTAATTTTAAGATCGTTTGTCTTAGCCCAATGCAAAGCCTCGTTATCATCACCCTTATTCCCAAACAGCTTAAAGCCGTACCTAACAAGGGGCATAAGGTCTTGCTCCATCTTTATACCCACCCCCTTGGTAAACTCTAGCAGTGCCTTAGCATAGTCCGAACCTTGTGGGGTAAGTGCGTCTGGAACGTAGTAAACTCTGCCTCTAAAATCTAACTGGCAGGGGAAGTAAAAGCCTACCTCATTCAAAAGCTTTTCAGCCGTGTATAGAGTTTGAGCTAAAGCTAAACGTTGGCTTCTGTACTGAGCATTCTTTGAATAGGCGTAAGCGGTCTGTCTGCTATAGGCTTTGATCTCTTCCTTTGTAGCTCCAGGTTTAGGCTTGGAAGGAATTGTCAACAACTTGTTCATAGGTACTTCCTTGCCATCATCGATTCCATTCTTCCAAAAGCTTTGCATCACTTCAAAGATCCACCTGTTCACCCGCCAAGAAGTGCTTTGCATATTGTTAACCGCATTGAACACCTCATCCTTAGTGTTCTTTACGATATGATCTAAAGACTCTTTGTTCCTTGTCTTAATAAAAGAGTACTCAAGTTGCTTGTCCCTGTAGCCCCCAACACTACGTTCCTTTATCCAAGCTAGGGGCACTTCAAGAGATGGAAGTTTTCTAGGGTTTAGGAACGCTTTAGATTCCTCGTAGCGAGTGATCCACTGCATACACTCATCTGTAGCTATGACTATGTTTACCCACCGCTTTGGCGATTCCCACCGCTTGTGGATCTTAACTAGGTTAGTGCTTTCAATAAACAAACCAAGGCACACCGAGCCGATATGGAGTCTCTCAGTAGGCGTAAGATACTTAACTTTAAGCCCAATACTTTTCATAGTACTAAAGGCACATCGCTTTCTAAACTCGTAGCCAACCTTGGTTTTCATCAGCCTTTGCTTAGATCGCTCAGCATAGGTTGGGTTGTGCTTCTCTAGTTTCTTAAAGTTAATTTCAGCTTCAATCGCTTCACCAATCTTTATGCAAACCCTGGTGTAAGGCTTCTGAGTAGACACCGCATTCAATATGGTCTTAGCCGAGATGAATGCCACAACGTTGGGCTTTAGCTTTCCAATATGCTTTACGGCAGTGTGCCTAGCTCCAGGTATCTTTTTAGCCCTAACTGCCCACCTGCTTATCGAATGGGCATACAGATCAATACACCCAGATAGAAGCCTGTTCACCGCAGGTCGAGCCGTTTCGTTCTGCTTGTGGATATACTTAGCTCTGCTTTCGTTGTGCCGAACCACCCCACCAGACACCATCTCCTTATCCAAATCTTCTTGGCGTAAGCTCATCCTCTTTTTACTTAAGGAGCGATAACTTCTACGTCAGAGGGAAGTGGAGTTTGGGATTGCTTAAAGATTCGTTTAGCTAACCCAGAATTAGGCTCAAACATAACACACTTAAATTCCTCGTTTACTGGAGGACGCATCGCAAAGTAAGCCTCAATTGAACCTTTATCTAAAGTGAATCTAGTGCAAAAGGATGAGTAAGTGCAGTGCTCAAACGTACACTTAATATCTAAGGTCATTTTAGTAGCTCCACAAATACAGGAGTTGCCTCTCCCACATAAGCTCCTTCTACATTAAAAGAGAAGTATTCTTCAGCGTCTGTACGACTCATCTTATCTCTTTTCATAAGAATCTTAATACACTTATGCTTATCGTAGGCTACGGATAAAGGCTTATCAAAACTCCACCCTACACCGAGGATTGCTTCATCAAATCCATCAGCAAAGAGCAGAGGCTTGTAATCGTGCTGTTCCTGTATCCGTTCCCTAAGTAAACTCATACCATCTCTAAAGCCTCCCTTGCCCTGTCCAACTGATTGGGCGAAAGGTGAGCATACCTCATCGTTACCTGTATATTCTTATGTCCCATAAACTCCTTAATAGTTACTATAGGAACACCTGCCTGTGCAAGCCTAGAAGCACACGTATGCCTTAGACAATGGGGAACAAACTGATCGTCTGCCTCAAAGCCAATAGCTTTCTTAGCCTTCTGCCAGAGGTAATGTAGCTCAGCGTAGGTAATGGTCTTAAACACTCGCTCAGTACTCTCTGGATTGGCAGAACCATCCAACAAGGCTACCAACCGCTTTGTTAAGGGAACTGACCTTGGGCTTCCGTTTTTAGTATCCCAGAAGGTTGCCGTACTATTCTTAATGTCCTTCCAGGTTACACTTAATGCTTCCCCTGCTCTCGCCCCTGTATCCAAAAGAAACACAATAAGCGTACCAACATCCACCCGATTGGCTTTATAAAAATACTCAACAAGAGTCTGTTCCTCGCCCTTGGTGAGCCAACGTATTCTGCCAGTAGCTTCCTTTTTTTTCTCAATGCGTGGAATTTTCGTGATAAATTCACGCTCAAGTGCAAAACGGAGCATCTTTGATAATGCCGAAAGCTTTCTGTTAATCGTGCCATTGGTATTCTGTTTGGTCTGTAAGCTTTCCACATAGGCATCAATCTGCTGAACACTTAAATCCTTTAGCGGAGTATCCCCACCAAAGAATGCAACAGCAGAAGCCGTGTTGACTGAAGCAGTAGCCTCACTCTTTGTTCCCTTCCATAGCCTGTTCAAGGCCAAGCTTTGTAGCTCAGCCCAAGTCACCTGTTTATCGTTCATCTCCTACCTCCTCGTAGTTTGTTTGGTTTATCTAATTGCATAAGAGTGTCAAGTAACGTCCTAAAGAACGCACTCTTCTTTCCTCTTGTGTATTGCTTAGCCTTCTGCGTAAGCCAAGCGTCCTGTTCCTTTGAGATATTAAACCCAAAGGTCATACAGAATTCTCCTTCTTCAGCCCTTACTTCTTCTGGATAGGAAAGGGCACTTAAATCCTTTAGCTTTGCTATCTCCAGTTTAGCTTCTTCAATCAGTTTCAAATCTAGTTTCATAATTGTCCTCTCTTTGCTCTTGCCACTTGGCTACCCAACACTTTTGCCAATGCCATACTTGCCACAATGTAATGAGGCCAGCAGGTGTCGCATATACAATCAAAGTCAGCAGTTTCAGCGTATAAAGCAGAAGCAGTGTCTTGAGTTTTCTTTGTCATTTTCTTCCTCATATTGACATCACAGATTCCGCACGAAGGTGCTTCATCCATATTCTGTTCATAATATTCTGCATTCATAAGACACTTAAAGAACACTTAACTATCATAAATTATACTTTATACAATCCGCATCTGAGGGGATCGAACCCTCAAATGCTTTAGGCTTACTTTAATTAGTCAACGTACTTGAACGCAAGGTTCTCGTCAGTCCACGGCTTAATCGTGATTATGTAGTGGATGCGGTTGACAAAGTGAAACCCTGCCACAATTGTGGGCACTCCGTTATCATCGTCCACTAACGTCCAAATATGATTAGGATTTTGGCTTCTCACAAAATCAAGATCTTCATCGTAAGTTTCGAACGCAATATTACCCTCTTCTCGGTAGATTGGGATGTAATCGTCAATGCTAGGCTTTGGCTTTCTCATTTCAGTACCTCCCCATATCCATCGCATTTTTCGCAATGGGAAGGCATTCCATTTGGCCAAGTGTTTTTAATATCTAATCCCGATCCATTACAGGTTGTGCAGGTATTCATTTGGTTTCCTCCTTATTCTTCGTTGCGTATTCCACCCCCAAGTCAAACATAGTGTTATATGTTACGCTTAGGTGTGTAATCATCTCGGCAATCTCATCGGGCGGGTAGGTTTCAAAGGGTTGCCAAGCCTCAATATCATCTGGAATATCTGACCCGCAATCTTCAAGTGCCTCCACAATCTGTTCACCTGTGGTGTACTTCTCTTCATCCCAACTTGAAAGGTAGTGCCCACAAGCTTCTTTTAGAATATCTGGTTTATTCATTTGGTTTCCTCCTTCTCATATTCTCGAACTAATTCGTGCCTTTTTATGTCTAGTTTCATATTGGCAATGGTATAATCACCCATTACAAGCTGAGCCAATATGTCGACCGCCGATTCTGGATCGCTTTCGAGCCAGCTTTCTATTCTGCCAACCATTATTTTTCTTTCTTTCATACTCATTTTTATATTCTCCTTTTTATTAAAGTACGCTTAGGTACTTCTTTAATACGTTATAATGTTCGAGTGAAACTTCTTTCACCTCTCCAACTGAAGAGAGAATTTCACCATTCTGCCAGTACCCATCTGAGTTTTCATCTTTCTCCGCTTCTTCATCTCCGTACCAAGTTTTGGAAGTATTCTCCGCATACTTAAACGGATCACCTTCCGTTTTGAACAGGTACTTAGTCGTGTGGGTATATTCCCCCTGCTGTTCTTCAACTTCTGCTATGTAGTATTTTAGTTTGGTTTTCATTATCTTTCGTTTTTCTCCTTATATTCTTCGGTTATGTTTGTCCACTTAACTTGGTGAGCATCGAAATGAATGTCTCGCTCCTCTGCGAACATTAATTCATTCACCTGTAGTGGATTGTTTGGGAACGCATTACAGATACCCCGCATAAGGATCTCTCTAATGTCCTGTTCCGTATGGTGTGCTTTAATAATCAGACTAATGTCTGCCTTTAGTCTAACCTCCTGTTTCGTCTTTCCGTCTATTGTCATTTGGTTTCCTCCTGTTGGTTTATGTATTGAACTCTAACGAGGAACACACGTTCCCCTTTCTCCTCAGAGTTGCACTTACACTTACACTTAACTATCACCTTTCCCCCTCCTTTCGGTTGGGGGTTAGGTTTGCGTTTGTTTGTTTTTAGTTTCATTTTATTTTCTGATTGCTGAAAGCGTTGCAAGGGTGAACAGCAAGGCATACAGGAACAGGTAAAAGAATATCGTTTTTTTAGTGTGCCCCATAAATAACGATCCTTTCCCGCTTGTCCCAACACTTGCGACAATCCATACACTTGTGCCCCTGCTTAGGGGCGGGGCAGGTTGCCACTCCTTCGAGCCTAGTCACCCCCGATACTACTGCCCCAAGCTTGTCGGCAATCGTTAGGGGAAGTTCCCCATCGATCATATATGCTGAAAGGCGAATAGTAAGATTCGGGGGGATGCTTCCACCCTGTGCTATATAATCCCCGATAAGCTTATATTCTCGACTAGGTAGCCAAAACGAAACGTTAGGGAGAAGAGTAGCAATTTGACAGATCCTGTCTAAGTGCTCGAAGCTCTGAAGATCCCCCGAATCGTGCCAACGGAAAAACTGATTCCCATCGCACTTTATAAGGTAAATCATAGCTTCTACCCAACGTTTGTGCTTAATCGCTTTGAAACGCCTAGCCATCGCATTAACTACGTTTGGATAATTAAAGTTATTCCTGAAAGCGTAGCAGATCCTACAGGTTGAATTTAAAATCTTTCTAAGCTTTGCCCCAACTTTGCAATGTTTGGCGGGGATGCTATAAGCCTTGCAAGGCATTTTAGAAGGGGAGGAAAGCCCCCCTGTAATCTGAAGGGCTTTTTCCTCATTCATTGCCCCACGTGTTGAAATGATAGTCGATGATAGTTTTTTAGTACTCATTTTAAAAATTCTCCTTTTTATAGTGGAAAGGCGGGTAAGGGTTGAACTCCCCCGCCTCCCCTGGGTGACTAGCTAACTAGCAAGGGAAGCGTTTCCCCCCTTTGGATTGCTTCGGTTGCGTCCCAAAGTTTGCGGTTTATGTCGATGCTTTGGGCAATGCTGTTAATAGTTCGCATTCTGCGGGGGCGAATGTCAATCCCCTGAGAAGTTCGGCGGGGCATATTCACGCTATACCCTCCCCGAATCACGTTTTCCTGAATGCGGTTAAAGACGTGCCAAAGGCTTGGTGAAGCGTCTTCGGTTCGCCTTACCTTCACAAGCTCGTCAATTCTGCGGGTGAACTCTTCCCGCATAAACTCCACCCCTACCCCCGCCTCTTCTAAGCGTTGGGAAGTCTTGGTGAAGTTATCCCCGCCAAAGTACTCCCGCCAACGTAGGCCAACGGCAAACCCTGCGAGGTTGCGTTGTTGGGAGTCGTTAAGGGTGATGCCTTGCCACTCTTTAATCACTAGGGAGGAGCGTTGAAGATCCGTTTCAGTGTGTGCAACGGCTTCCCCCAAAGCTTCCCCAAGCTTGTTTAATGATAGCGAATGACGAATTCGAATAGATGAGTACTGCGAACCTACCATCAAACCATTAGTGCATATTAAGCGGTAAAATCCTGCGAATAACTCAAAGGACGCTGAGCCATCGTTTGCGTTTCTTAGGTTAATTCGGGGGAGATACTCGCCTAGCGTCTTCTCTTCTCCAACTCTCGCCAAGCTCACAAAGTGCTTTGCAAAGGCTCGGCGTTGCACGTCACGTGAACGAACTTGAGAAGATGCAAAGGGTTTCCACCCCAAGCCTTCGAATTGGTTCATCACGTCTGCTGTCCGAATGTTGTTGAAACGTGGGGTGGTAGTTTGTTCAAATCGTCCACGCTGGTTCAGGGTATCTTGAATTATTATGTTCATTTTATTTCATTCTCCTGTTCAATTCGTTTACGATTTCAATGCCATACTTTGACGTGTGCTGGTTCTTTACCATAAGCAAATCGAGTTTATTTCTAAGCTCGAATCGTTTCATTTTGTTTATTTTTTTGTTTTTCATATTCTATCTATTCTCCTTTTTAGTTTTCGGTTTATTTTAATTTCGCAATGAGGATACCGAATACAATCCCCAAGGGAAAAGCGAGTGCAACGGCATTCGCAAGTGTGCCTGAGTCGATGAAGGTTTGATTCATAAAGTGAAAGTAACAGAACATTATAAATAGTCAATGGGGTATTTATAGTTATTAGTAAGGCTAATTAAAGGGAGATTAAAAACTAATAGGATCGTGATAGTCGATGATATTTATTTAAAGACGTTTTAAAATGATAGTCGATGATAGTTTTTTGGAATGAAAAGGGAAATGAAAAGAAAAAAGAAAGTTTTTAGAACAGGATAGGAAAAGCTTTTTAAAATGAGTTTAAAAAAAAAAGTTTCAAGGCATCAAATAAACTCAAATTAAAGGGAGTTTAATCAGATCCCTTTAAAAATGTTTTAATGCTGAATGGAGCAGATCCCAAAAAGATCCGCATTCAATTAGATTAATAGACTAATCAAAAAGAGTGAAGGTCAACCCTTTGGCTATTCTATACTCCTTCTATGCCTTGCTTTCCCTAGTCTTTTCCCTTGGTTTGCTTTCTTTTCCGCTTTAGAATCCCCACAATCTGAGCGAAAGGGGGGGGCAAGGGGGGGAAACACGAAAACTTGTGCGTATATAAAGCCTTTCGAAATTTTCTACCAAAAAGTAAAAAAGGGTTTTGTAAGGAGGAGAACGGATAACCCTTAAACCGCTACGCAGATAGAACAGGGTAGGAGAACCCAATCATAAGGAACTTCTAATGTTTATATGTTCCATAAGCTTTAACCATATTCTATAAATACATAATCTACCTGGAATCCTGACTCACCTTAAGTCTATAAGTAGATTTGTCTTGACATCTCTTATTATTATCTATATGTATACTACAAGTTAGCTTTAAGTTAACTTCAAGTATACTAATCAGTTTACTTATATATTATCTTATTAATATATTATATAGTATATATATTATATAATCTTAAAGCTTATCCTTAACATAACCTAAAGCTAAACCTTAGGTTAACCACAAGCTTATCTTTAGGTATACTTAAGGTATACTTTAACTTAACAATAATAGATAAGACTTTTTAAGCTAAAGCCAAGAACTCTTGTCTTTCCCTGTCGTACCTTCTTTTAAGCCCACTACCAAATAAAGCCCACCAATTGCCTTTTACAATTGTTCCCTTTACTACAATAGTGTCGATCTTATTGCCGTAGGTCTTTTTATCATATTCCTCCCTAACTTCCCTAAGCTTGTTTTGGAATTCTAAATTAGTCATCTTATTGATGATGTCTATGGTTTGGGGTTTGATGTCTTTAGATGATGTTTCAATTGGCATACCAGCAATTGAATTAAGAATAGCCCTACATCCACCTTCACCCCTAAGATGAGCAACACTCATAATACTAGCTTGGATTCCAGGGTTAGAAAACAGGATAGCTCCAGCATTAATAGCTCTTTCGTTAAGAAGTTCGGATATGCGGTTCTTAACCTCTTTGGAGTCTATTCCGTGAGCACGTACAAGCTTATGGATAGATGGGAAGTCCTTATGGTCTTCCCTAAAGCCGAAGTATTCCTTTTTGCCTGACTGAATGGTAAAGCCTCCTTCAGACTTCATAATGCGATCCACAATAGTGGGATCTAGGGAGAGAGACACGGAGGTAGATGCTAAAAGGCTAGAATTACTTCTGCTTACTAGTAGGTTTTTTAGGAGCGATAGGGGCAAGTTCCATACGCACAGGGGCAGTACGGACACCACCACCAAGCTCCATAGAGGGAATCTCAAGTGCCAGTTTTTCGGTACTTGGTTGTACTTCTGAGGTTGAACCACCCTTATTAGCGGTTTGTAGCGGTTGGGGGGTATCTACCCCTTGGCTAACATTCATCGGCCCTTGTAGGGGCATCCCAGGCCCAAATTTAGGGCTTATAAAGCCTGTTTTAGTACCCTTGGGAAGAAATGGGCTAATATTGCGGAGATCGTACTTGGATGGTTCGAGGTTCATAGGTCTAGCCAGTTTCTTTGTTTAGAACGACTACCAATAGCTGATTCCATAAATTTGTCTAGCTCTTTTTGGAACAATTCATCTTTGTGTTGTTTGTGGGCTAGTTCGGTATCTCTAGCCATAGCTTGTACCCAGTAGCTTACGGCAATCGCTAGGGCATCCAATCTATCGTCCTGAGCAAGGCTACCCTTATCCCTGGTAAGCCTACTCATCTGATAAAATAGTCTATATCTAGCTAAAGTCTCACCATCCCCTTCAATGCTTTGGAAATCCTTTTCTATTACCTTTGGGTCAACGATAAGTCTGTGTTGGTTCATTACAGGCTCAAGAGTGTCGATGATTCGCTTCTCCTTTTGCGTGGAGTGGCGTACCTCTTCAATGGTGCAGGGATGGATTCTGCCGAATACAGGTTTGATAAGCTCACCAAACATTCCGTCACCAAAGTTTGCTTCGTAGATTGCGTAGTTACATCCGTGTAGCTTGGCTTGACGCACGATTGTTTCCAGCGTCTCCATTGTATAGCCAGACCTAAACCCGCCTATGTCAACCAGGAAGAGTTGTCCGTGAAGACACTTTACGATGGCATAGGATGTTTCGTCTTTGCCTCTACCTGACGGATCGATTGCGATAACGCACCCTTGGTATTCGGAGAACTCAGAGGAGACTTGCATAGGACGATAATAAGCGTCTCCGTCAAAGCCAACATTAGGTAGATCGTTAACTCTGCAATCTGGGGCATTACTCCAAACTAGGTGACTTGGACCACGTTTAGGATCGAGAGAGTGAACAATAAGATCGCTTAGTTTTAGCGGGTAGCGGTTAGCATCTGAAAGTCTTGGGTCGAGCATAAACTGCAACGCAAACCCGCTTCGTCCGTAGCTCGATTCTCGGATTATAAGATCTTCATCGGTGAAGCGTGTAGGTTCAGTTGTCGTTCCACTTTGCCCATTAGATGAGGATATGTAGGGAGAAAGACGTACGCCATAACGTACTCTTTGTTCTTCGCTGGGAATTCGTACTGGCCAGATTCGAGCCATATAGCCTCTGCCCTCTAGCTTTTCGTAAAGGCTATTCTCAGTTTGCGGAGTGCCCAGAAAGATGATTCTCCCATTGGGTTTGATAACGGCATCAAACTCTTTGACTGATTCAGCAAGCTTAATCCGCATAAGCTCAGTCTGACTATTGCCACTGGTTTCAATATCGTCAGCAATCACAATGTCGGCTCGGCTACCAGTGATCTGCCCTGTGATACCAACACTTTTTACTGAGGGGGCGTGACTAGCTGGTGCAGGTCCAACGTCAAAGCTTTCCTTGGAATTACGTTGTTCTTCCCTTGGGACAAGATGGTTTAGAACTGGTATCTCATTGATTAGTCTTAGGGTAAACGTAGTGAAGTCGCTTGCCCTGTTCTTGCTTGCCGATACTACAAGGATGTTCTTGGTTGGGTCTACCAGGAGTTGGTGACAAACAAACGCAGAAGCAATCCAGCTTTTTCCTACTCCTCGAAAGGCTTCTACAATCTGCCTGTCAGGTCCAACTTCCATTCTTTGGGCAATGTCATATTGAAGCGGAGTGGGGTCAGGAAGGTTTAGGTGCTTCCAAACAATATAAAGGAAGTTCCTGAAGTCTTTTAGTCTTGGATCAATTTGTTGCATAGCGGATACACAGCACCTTTTGATGGATGAATTAAACGGACATCAGATAGATGTGTTCCGTATTGATGTCCATTAGAAGCTTTGTAATAAATGAGGCAGTAATCGTCAAACTCTTCTTCAGGTTCTGGACAAATAAACCAATCTCCGCACTTTGAAACGTCTCCGTCATTAGCCCATAAGGCACACGTTGCTTCCATTTCATTAAGAGTCATCTTCCATTTTTCTCCTTGGTTTTTCTGGTCTATGTATTCCGTATGTTAAGTTCTCTGTTCCTCTTATCTCACTCATATCTACACAAATATGATCACCTGTGTCATTTAATTCTACTAGGTAAACAGGATTTTGACTTGGCCCATAGTCTATTATTGCAAGCCAAATGCCTTCACCTTTTGGGGTTTGAACCCATCGTTCAATAGGAAGGAATACTATGTTCATATTTAACCTAGTGAACTATTAAGCAACTTAAATAAAAAAGAAAACCCTCTCTGTACAACAATGTAAAACATAAAGAAAACCTGTTCATTAATCAAGGTTAACTTGTTGATTATTAGATCATTTCTTGAGGTTAACCACCACCACCCCCTAGTGCCGTCCCCCAGCCTAGCTTTTATCACGCATATACCCCGCTTAAATAACTGACTATAAACAAAAAACTAGTGCTTAGCCCTATTCTTTGACTTAGACATAATCTTAAGGTTACTAAATGAGTTATTAAGTGGGTTACCATCCTTATGGTCAACATCTTTGTTGCGGAGTCGTGCTTTTCCGTACTTTCGGATCATAAGCCTTCTAGCCATATTGCGTCTAGCCCTACGTTTGATTTGGGCAGACGTTCCCTGGTAGTCTCGGTATTCTTTAGCGTAGTCTCTCATATGTTAAGACCAGAATCAGAAGAATTCATAGTAGACTCGCCAATCCTAAAGTTTCCCTGGTTAAAGCTAAACCTTCCTGTGGTTGCTCTAGGCATTGAGGCAGGTTGTATCTGTTGCTGAGCCATTGGTTGCTGTCCGTCAGAATATGCTGGCATAAATGAGTTTGCTGAACTTTGAGGCATAGAAGAAGGTTGAGAAGCAGGAGAAGATTGAGTTTCTGGTTTTTCCCATCTAGTAAGACCAAAAAGCCCTGGTCCTTTGTTTATATAGCCTTCTTTAGCATAATCTCTTGGAGTGTATCCGTTAGGATTGTATTTGAATCCTGGCATACACATAAACTTACCCTGCCCTTTCAAACGGCAAAGCTTCTGCTTGTTTAACATTAACACCCTTAATCTCAAGGGGCTTGCCTTGGTCTTGAAAAGGAAGGGCTAGGGCTAGGTTAAACATAGGTGAACTCTTTTCTGGCATAGCATCTATTCCATTATCTTTCAAGAATTGTCTTGCGACATTAAGATCGGCTGGCGTTGCTTCCCCATTGTTAATGCGATCTAGCAGGGTATCGGCTACTAGTTCGTGCAGGTCTTCTAGCTTTTTCTTTAGTTCAATTTTCACGTTATGGACCAAAAATTTTATTTTTTATTGTTTCCCAAAGCGTAGTAAAGGCAAAGGTTATAGCTGTTACAATCCCAAGCCACTTCATATAGTTACCCTCGATAACACGAAGTCGTGTGTCGTGCTTTTCAAACGTAAGCTTAAATTCTTTTTGATTTGTTAGAACCTCTGAAAGCATACCTTCCATTTTTCCTAAACTTCTATGTAATTCACTACTCATCGCACATTCTGCAATTCACTCAATACTTCTTGAGCTTCAAGCACCTTTCCTTGTCTTCTAGCCATTACTAGTTTATCCCGAAGAACCCTATGGCTGTATAGTTCTGGGTATTCCTTTAACATCTTTTCTTTAGCTGTAGCCCGATACTTACCAATAACTTTCTTTAGTTCATTGACTCTTGGACTATCCAATCCTTCAACTTGATCGGAAGGCAGAGCAAGGTACTGCGGAGAAGTAACAAGCCTGTTTAGGGCTTGGCGAAGGTCTTTGTTGCCCAGCTTAACCTGGCCTGTTAGCTCGATATACCTGTCGTAAGCGGTCTGACCTTGACCATTCCTATACTTGCTTAGGTCTACTCCACCGCTTTCTACAACTGGAGGCATACTGAAGGAATACCTTAAGTTGGCCAGTTCATCCATAACCCTGTCTTTTTTCTGCTCACTATAGAATAAGGGGCTAATAAAGTCTGGTCCGATAGCGTCCTGACGTTTAATAGGTTCACCAAGGATGTTCCGCTTAGGCTCAAGTTTGTCGCTCAGCCCAGGAATCCTTTTTGTGAACATATCTAAGAACGTCCTTGCTTCTCGCATTAGAGGATCACCAGAAGGCACAACCTGAGAAACAAGACTAGGAACAACGAGAGAACCAAGCCTTGTGCTTATAAATTGAGACATCTTTCTGTCGGGTTGGTTAACTGCGTCCATTATCTGCTCAATACCAGTAAGGTAGCTTTTGCTTGTGATGTTCTTGCTTAGTGCTGTCCCAATTGCAGAACCCATAAAGTTAATCCAATCCTTACTTCCTACTTTATCTTCGTTAATTTTATCCGAAAAGTCGGCTACAACTCCAAGGAATGTAGCCAACGGATCAAAGCGTTGGTAAGACACATACTGATACTTATCGCTACCTGGCATTTTAAATCTAAGGCTATATGGTTGCCATCCTGTTGCCTGTTTAAGGATACGTTCTTTTTCATCTGATGGTCCTTGGCCTGTAATGCTTCCACTACTCCAAAGTCCAACTGCCGTTGTCATAACAGAAATACCCATAGCTACTTTTCCTTCTGCTTGTGCCCTTACAAAAGGATCTGAACTATAAAGTTCTTTTGTTATTTGTAGTCTTGCTTTTGTTAGTTCAGGAGCAAGCTTTTCTAGGGGAGTATTATTAAACCCTCTTAATGTGCCCTCTGCATAGCCGATAGCCCCAAAAGCACGTTGACTAAAAAACTTAATAATTCTTGTAGGCGTTGTTACAAAAGGGATAACAAGCCTAAGAGATGGATGTTCTCTTACTCCATTTTCAATCCACCTTTGAATTGTTTTATCTTCGCCACGCTTTGTGAATGTAACTTCTTCTGCCCATCCGTAAGCATATTGAGCTAGGTTAGACTTATTCTCATCATAGTTTTTAGCAACGTAATCTGTAATATATTCTTCTAATTCAACTCCATTCTTTCCAGCCCTAGCTCCTTCAAGAGCACCACGCATTCTTACGTTCTTAAGTGAATATAGTCCACCACCTTTGAGAACTAAGTCATTAATCTTTTTGTCTGTATTTTGAGCGACCCATTCATCTACTTGTTCGGGCTGGATCTTGCCTTCACCAGCAAGCTTCCATCCTTCATCGTAAGATTCAGCAAGTGCCCTGCTCTTGGCTACAGATCTAAAGTTAAGATGTTTAGTAAATTCGTCCATCCAAAGAAGGGCTTTAGAAGGCATACGAATAGCATTGCCAACCATTGTAGTTGCGTCTGTTACAATATACTTAGCTAATCCTTTGATTAGAGGTGAAGCGTTTGGATGTTTTGCTTCAATTTCGTCAAGTTTGGCTTGAAAATTTTCTTTAGTAATAATAGAGTCGTACTGCTCAACTGCTGTTCTACCCTGAACAAGAGCACTTTCACCTGTCTTAAAAGCATTGTTAGCAGAGATAAAAGCTTCTTTTGCAGAATCCATCATAGTTCCATATTGACTTAAAAACGCATTTCTAGTTGTTTTAAAAATTGGGTTTCCTGTTTTCATAAACGCAATCTGAGAACCCAAAGCAGATTCCATAGGTTTCCAAGCAGTAGAAATCAAATTACCAATTGCATTAACAGCAAATGTTTTTGGACCGCTAAGAAGTGCATTGATCCACCACTCATTGTGAAGCTTCATCCAAAACTTATCTGGAGCAAGGTTAACAATGCCATCTGCTCCGTGTTTATTGTAAATCGTAGCAAACCTTCTTATTGCTTCTTCAAAGTTTTCACGCCCAACTTTTGCGTCTCCGTTGCCAATAGATTCAGCCAGTGCAGTTTCATATTGCCCCATCTTTGCTGGCTCAGAAGCCCACTTCTTGCTGATGTTTATAAACTCTTCTGCCATCTTAGCGTCAAAAGCCGTATTCTTAGCCATTGCAAGACCACGCCCAAGATTGCTTCGAAGTTGTTTTTCGCCAAACAGAATAGACTGAATGTTAGGCATCAATTCGTTTAAGCGAATGAATCCTTCTCTGTAAGCTAGTGAAGCTGTCGCATCTCCAGGGTTTGCCGAAACAGCTTCTTTAGCAGAAATAGTTTTGTTAACAATTTCCCCAACCTGGTTAAGAACATCCATTCTTGCAAACTTGAATCCCATAACCTTGCCAGCAAAGTCTTCTGAATTCTTGGCACTGATTGTAAGATCTTTAATGTAGTCTTCCCCACCAAGCCGTTTAATCTGCTCAATCTCTTTTGCGACTACTTCAGGTTTTGTTACAACCTTTTTAGCAATAAGTTCGTTAGCAAATTCATTTACTAGTGCTGTAGTTGCCTTGTGAGTGCTTGCTGGTCCTGAATTAAGAAAGATGTTTACAATAGGTCTTCCAGCATCACCACTAACTGCTTCACGAATCTTCTCAATAGAAGTCATATCTAGCCCTTCTGGGCTATTTGCCATATCTACAATTCTTCCTGTTTTAGG
>Ga0214921_10001472_pt1 | contig 40105 bp, 35 predicted proteins | sample LL1505_MetaG_FD_177992 | JGI IMG/M metagenome (GOLD analysis project Ga0214921, IMG submission 177992) | Freshwater microbial communities from Lake Lanier, Atlanta, Georgia, United States - LL-1505 | ecosystem: Environmental > Aquatic > Freshwater > Lake | place: USA: Georgia | collected...
TTAGGCGCTGTGCAAAAATCTTCGCCCTACTCAGATTTTCTTACAATCCGCGCCTTAACGATTCGCTTTCATCCCCGGGCTTGAAAGCCCCGGGGTTTTCAGCCAATACCAAATAAAAATAGCCCTTGCCTCACCACACAGATCTTGCCGTGTTTTTTTGCTGCACACGCTTTTTTCGGGTCCCCTTCTGTTCTCAGAGGCCCTTAAACAATCCAAAACCACCTGTGATGAGCTCAGTAAGAATAACAACATCTGCTATATCCACCTCTCAGAGCCGTTAAAAAAATAAGCTTTTTTTGAAAAGCAAGTCTTTTCCGCCTGAATTCATGCAGGCTATTGCAGCATTCCACAATCTTTCGTAGCATGGTGAGGTATGTTGAATCGGTTCACCACCAAACGAGGGAGTCTTGTTATGTCGTCGATTTCGACACAGTCAACGCAAAAAGCGTTTGACCAAGCTCAATTTGCCGCACGATCTGTTGCGCCACTCTTTTCTAAAGTTCAGCACTCTGCTGCTTTAGTGAACGCTCATGCGTTATCCGGTGAACATCATCACCATCATCATCATTCTCATTAAATAATCGCCGCGTAGGCTTATTTATTCTCCAGTATGAGTCATTGGGGCTTATACCCATTCCCGTTATAAAAAATCGTATTGCGCACACCCACATCAAAACATTGTGTGCTCATACACTCCCTTAAAAGGATCTCTCATGTTTGCATTTATTAAAAAAAATCTTTCTGTCGTCATTATTATTACCCTGCTTCTAGCTATCACTTGTTGGTGGAAAGCAACGTCCCCAGCTACAAAACAAAACCCTCAACCCAAACCCCTTGTTGTTGGCATGATGAGCGGCTGGCCACCGTTCATGAGCGTTAATTCTCAAGGCGAATACGAAGGGTACGACGTTGATGTTGCCAAACAGCTTGCTCAAAAACTTAACCGCCCTCTCATCATCAAAGACCTTGGAAGCGTCCAAACCGTCCTGATTGCTCTTGAGCAAGGCACGATAGACATTGCCATGTCTGGCTTTGATAACACAAAAAAACGCATGGAAACATTCAACATGGTACGTTACACCACCCGCGAATCTACTGAAACTTCAGTGGTATTTTGGCAGCAAATTCCTCAAAGCATCAAAGCGCTGAAAGATTGTATCAATGCCAACATGACCATCTGCGTGGAACCAGGAACCAGCCAAGAAAAATATGTCGATTCGTTTACTGGCGCCATCAAAAAACAAGTGCCTTCTATCTCTGACATGGTAATGGAACTTCGGTTTGGCAAAGTTGGCGCGCTGGTACTTGAACCCCGTGTTTCCGAACGCATCTGCAAACAAGTTCCAGAACTGGTAGTCTTAAAAGAACCCCTGCCTGCAGAATTTGCCATTTATGGCGAAGGAATCGCACTCAAAAAGCAAAACATTGATCTGGCAAAGCAGGTTCAACAAGCAGTTACCGCGCTCATACAAGACGGTACCTTGCTCGAACTTGAAAAAACTTGGCTTACCCAGGATGACGCATCATGATTAACGTTCTTCTGCAAAATCTACCTCTGTTGCTCAGCGGAGCAGCTGTGACCGTGCAACTGTGGGTGTTATCGCTCAGCATTAGCTTAGTTTTAGGAACTCTTTTGGGTATTGCCGAATCAACCTCCAGCAACACTCCCTGGCTCGTACAACAAACGTTGCGCATAATCACGCGATTGCTGCGCGCAATTCCGTTCTACCTTCAATTGCTCATCATGTATTTTGTTGTTCCGCTGTGCACCAACATGCAGCTTTCTGCTTTTGCGGCATCGGTGCTCGCGCTTGGTATTTGTTCATCTGCATACGTCAGTCAAATTATTCGCGGCGGCATTACGGCATACGACATCAACCTCTGGGAAATGAGCCAACTACTTGGCTACACACGACTGCAAGCACTGCGCTATTTGGTTGTCCCTCAGGTATTCAGAACCAATTTGTTGGCACTCAGCGGAGAAGTTGATCAACTCATCAAAACAACCTCCGTATGCTCTACCATTGGCGTACTTGAAACCATGGGGATCACACGAAACATCATCGCAAGAGAGATGAATCCTATCGCCATGTACATTTCTGCGGCTGTCATGTTTGTCGTATTATCACTTGCTTGGAGCTGTGTGGTAACAATCATCCAAAGGAGAATTACCCGTGCTTAAATTAGAAAACCTCTCCGTCAAAATAGAAAATAAACGCCTACTCACAACTATTTCATGCACAATTCAACCAGGAGAGATTGTAGTTCTTTTGGGAAATAGCGGTGCCGGGAAAACCACTCTGCTACGCACCATCGCAGGACTTGTGCAACCAGAGTCAGGCTCCATGAGCCTTTATGAACGCTCATTTGCAGAAGTACCTAAAAATAAGGTTGGGATGGTGACACAAGCATTTGGCCTCTTTCCACAATTGACCGTTTTGGAGCAATGCACTCACCCACAAATCATTGTGCAAAATAAAACCCGCCAAGAATCGACTCACGTTGCACTCAAAACGCTCAAGTCTCTGGGCATAGACTCATTGGCAAGTACCTACCCTGCACAACTTTCTGGGGGCCAACAGCAACGCGTTGCCCTTGCTCGATTGTTCTGCATGGATACTCAACTACTTCTACTTGATGAACCAACCTCAGCGCTTGATCCGGCGAACACCTTAATTGTAGCCGCAACGCTCAAACAACTGGCGAGCCAAGGTAAAATAATTATCTTGTCCACTCAGGACATGGATTTTGCACAGCAAATGATTGGCCGAGGATTGGTACTACGTGATGGAGAACTGGTTGAAGAAATTGTTTCTACCACTGGCACCAAAAGCATAAAAGATCGGCTTTTAGCGATATAACCCAAACGCTCTTTTAAAGGCTCTGTTGTTAAAAACAGAGCCTTTTTTAAATTATTTGCACCCCTTAACTTTTTTATGGTTTTTTAAAAAATCAGCGACGTTCTGGGCTTTTTTTACAAAAACCGGCTATTTTCCTACGCCTTACCCCCGCCTTTTGTTGTCTCTCACCTCTCTTGGTACGATGAAGAGGTACAGAGAAATTGCTCTGTAGAAATCAGCAAAAAAACGGGGAGGTTTTTTATGATTACTCAAAAAACAAATAAATTTGTATTTATTCTTGGCTTGGCAATCGCTGCACACACAAGTGCTTCAGCACAATCATTTAATCCAGAAGCCATTCTTGATGGTTCTTTTGTTACTCAAAACATTACAATCGCATCACAAATGTTTACAACCATGCTCCAGAAAACACTTGAAACGGTTGAACCTTTAAACACAGAAGATGTTGTCTCAAAAGACGAACCTTTTAAAGTTAGGTTTACCCTTGACGACAATTCAACCATAGTTTTCAAATTACCATCTGCAACCCAATTACCAAGATTCATCAAAGTAGCAAAAAGACTGATTGCCCTTTCTCCGGCTCTTACATCTGCTGTTAATCTCAATTCCCTCAAATTGCTCAGTGACATCAAAGAGATTGTTGGCGAAGAGACTATTCAAGACATGGTCGAGCTTTTTGAAACAAAAAATCAAACACAAAATAACGATTCAAACTCCCAGGAATCACAAACAGAAGCTCCTGCTGAGGTTTTATAATGAACGCTAAAACAACTTTTTTTATGTTTGTCGTATTGATGAGCGCAGCTTCAACAGTTACAGCCAGAGCAACTTTCACTGATGCTGTTACAAAAACAGTCCAACACCAAGCGGCGCGCATGCTTACCGCTATTGTCCACACACTCCTCAGCGACGGAGACAAACAATCACTCGTCTCCCAAGTAAAAGCGCAACAAGCAGCCGAGTTAGATAAACAACTAAACAGCTTGAGTGATTCCATTACAGCATCTCAAAAAGAAGCTGATCATTTAAATGCCGAACTAAAACGCATCTTGCGCAGAAATCAAGAAGCAACAGCCTAACAACCCTTAACGAGCTCCCACACATCAAGGGCGTCGATCGGTTTTTCGATTGGCGCCCTTCTTTTCATTTACGCTAAATGAAAGTCTTGTTGAACTTGCGCCAAATGCAATCTCACCGGAGTCATCAGTTCTTGCTGCTGTAAATTTGCAATCAATTGCTGGCCAGAAGGGTTATTCCCGTTTTTCAGTAAACACGTTGCCATATGCACAGGTGCAAACGGATATTTGAACGCATCATTACATTGCTTAAAATACCCAACCGCTGCCGCAAACTTATCTGCCCTCATAAAGGCTTGCCCACAGTTATACGCAACATCAAGATTGTCAGGACATCGCTGGTAGACCTGCTCAAACAGCTCTGCAGCGCGTTTATAATTTTCAACAGAATACTGTGCCGCAGCCAAAATAAACACCAGAGACGGATCATCTTTTTCTGTAACTTTTGTTTCAAGAAGCTGCACAACCTCGCGATAATTTCCTAATTCAAATGCAAGACGCGCTTTAAGCGCTTCTGCTTCATGCACATCTGCACGCTTTACCAATCGCAAATAACGATCCACAGTGACATATGCCTCATCAAATCGCATTTTCTTTTTAAGTACTTGTGCATATTTTAAATACGCATCTACGCATACCGGTTTAACATGCAGCGATTTTTTTAATGCATCTTCAGCGGAATTTACATCGTCCAATGAAAGATACGCAGCGCCCTGGGCAAAAAATAAGCGTGATGCGAGCTGTGGCGAGTACTTCCGCTTCTCTGCTTTAAGATACAAACTCAATGCGCGGTGCACATCGCCCTGGGCTTGGTAAATCTCTCCCAATGCAATGAGTGGATCAGCATACGCCTCATCTAGCACAATGGCTCGTTGGTAGTTATCAATAGCCGCCTGCAGAGAATTTTGCTCCTGCAACGCCTGACCAAGGCAATACAAACTTCGTGCTCGTCCCGGCGTATGTTCTACTTCACGTCGCCAAAAATCAACCGGCGATTGGCATAATTCTGCATGCATTTTTGTAGTACCCACAACAACAAAAAGCGCCCAGCACCCAAGAGCTCCCGCAGAGCCCCACCCAAGCCACGATTCGAGCTGCAACACCTGCATGCATACAAGTTCAATGAGATACCATGTTACGCCAGCCAGGAGCAGCATTACCCCAATAGAAGCCAGAAACGTTTTGTAATCAGCCACCAGTTCTGCCGATGGCGCACAAAAAGCTACCCGAGGCAGCAATGCAATAAAAAACCAACTCAAGCCAAACGCCGCCAGATTGCGTTTATCGTGCACCCAACACACAACAGCAACAACAACAAAAACAAAAAGTAGTAATGCGCTTGCCACCACTACAGGATGTAACACACTGGTTGGGAGCGCGAAATCATACTCAAAATACAAACCAAATGGGTAAAAAAAGATCCACAGATAATGAAGCAGCACTGGAATTTGTGTAATCACGTACGTCGATGCAGAAAGAGCCTGGTCATACGATGCAGTTAACAAGCACCCTGGCGCAGAAATTACTTGCGCACAACCACTCAACATCTCTAAAACAGGCAAATGCGTATTTACTGAAAAAAACGCTACAAAAAAAGACAGGGTGAAGACAACATGAGCCCACGCACGTACAGCCAAGTTAGAAAGCGATCCTGCTGCAATAAAGAAAAAGTCGAGCAACACTGCCAGTAGCGGGAGCACAATACTTGCCTCCTTAACTCCGGCGCATAGAGCGGCGGCACAGATTGCAGAGTACATCCAACCATTTTTATACCACGCTCTGCCCAAACCAGTGTCTCTCAATGCCCTGAGAAAACAATACAGTGCCAGCAGGACCAACATGGTCATCAGCCCCTCAAGACGCATATGCTCAACATGCAAAGCTGTTTGCGCTTGGACTGGATGCAGCAAAAAAAGTCCGGTTGCGGTAAGTACAATCTTCTTTCTTGCACGATACAACCAACTCTGGTTAGGAGCTAAATCAAACAACAAACTGAACAGCAGAAAACACAAGGCTGCAGCAAACAAATGCAGCACAAAATTCTGAATACGAAAAGCTTGAACCGATGCGCCAAAGAAGGAGAATGTACCGTAGTTTAACAGATGAAAAATCAACCGAGCACCGTCCATTCGTTCAGCAACAACTTCAGACGAATATTCTTGTGCCAAGTTGTTGAAAAAAAGAGATGATGAAAATGTTGGAGCATACACAACAAACGCAAGTACACACATAACAAAACACAAAACGTACTCCACTCTGCGTGTAATCGTCATAGCAGGCTCCCTCATCCTTGTTTTTTTAAGCAGTAACCGCTCCCGAAGGGTGAGCAGATCCCATTAAGCGTTGAAAATCTTGCGCAGTCAGCACACCGCCGGTTTCTTTCAGGTGAACAGCAAACTCAAGTCGTTTCTTTTCAGGGGCTAAAATTTCTGCAACCTGATTCGATTTTGTTACCGAAAGCATTTGATTTACATATTCAACAGCATCTTTGATATTGCCCTGTTTTTCCAAACATTGAGCGGCTCGCATTGGTGCGTTTGGTAAAATATCCGTCTGTTCTGCAATTGATTTAAAAATGGGATGCGCCGCTTGGTATTCCCCCTGCATAAACATGGTCTCGGCTAAATTATAGTTAAACCGGTGTTCTGCTGGGTGACGCGCAGCCAATTGTTCAAAAATACCACGCGCATCAGCTAAGCGATTAGTAAGAAAATACGCATTCGCCAAATTAAAGTTTGTTTGAGGGAAATACTGGCCATTTGAGCGCTTTAAAGCTTCTTCAAACGCAACCACCGCTTGTTCATACTTACCAAATTGCAGCCCCAGTTGACCTAAAATATCAAATGCATTTGGCGTATCAAGATCACCCTGTGTTGCCCGAACAAAGTAGTCCCATGCAAGATCATTTTTATTTTGCGTCATGTACAGCCTGCCCAAATTGAAAAGCGCTTTTCCATAATGAGGACGAAGGATTACAGCGTTCTTCAAACAACCCTCAGCTGCCTGTAATTCACCCTTTTTTATAAGCAATGAGCCAAGATTATTTTGAGCTTCCGGGTAATCGGGATTAAGTCTAACCGCTTCTTTTAAACACTGAATTGCGCGATCTTCATCATTTTTTACGGAATACACAACCGCCGCATTGCTGTACGGATCTGCATATTGTTTGTCGAGCATAATCGCTTTAACAAAGTACGGAAGCGCTTCTTCGTAGCGTCCAGCTTCCGAAAGAGCAACTCCCAAATTATTGTGCCCCCGGGCTTTGTTTGGTGCTTTTTTAACAATGTCTTCCCACAGCGAAACAGAGGTGGCCCAAACTAGGTTGCGCTCATACGCAGAAAAGCCAATTCCTAATGCACACAACAATCCAAGCCCTTGTGTTTGCAATCTGCGAACAGATACTGCGTTTGAAAAGAAATCATACGAACAAACCCATTCATACACATGAAGCAATCCAATCGCCATCCAAATAAACACGCCAATAGAAGCCAAATACGTCTTGTAATCACAAATAAGTTCTGGTGACGGCATGAATGTTGATCGTGGCGCTACGCCAATCAAAAACCATGCAAACGCAAAGACCGTCATCGATCGTGGGTTTTTTAACCAGTACAACACCGCCCCCACAATCATTGCAAAAAGAACACTACCCGGAAGAATACAATCAAGAGACCAAAAGCCATCAACCATCTTCCAATCGTATTCAACACTCAATCCAGTTGGCACAAAGAAGATAGCCAAATAGTGCAAAATCACTTTGAATTCAGATATGAAAAAGTGAAACGGCGTAATCATGTTTGCATAGCTGCCATTCAACATGTTGCCACGATTATTAGCAACAGAGGCTTGCATTCCAATAATTCTCATAAAGAAGTCTGGCTGTATGTATTTTATAAGCGTTGCAAGAACAACAATCCCCAATATTCCATGAAAAACGGCGCGTTTTAGTACTTTTTTTACATCGCCACGCGCAACAAAAAACAAGTCAATAAGCACGCTGAGTAGCGGGAGCACAATGACTATTTCTTTTGTCCCGCACGAAACAAATCCAAGAAAAACCCCCATGACATAGGATGAAATGTATACAAGCCAAGAGTTAGTTTGCAGCGCAATAGTAATAGACCACAACGAAGCAAGTACAAAAAATGCCGCCAAGCCTTCAAGGCGCGCTTGAATGATGTAAGAGACCGTTTGAGTTTGCACAGGATGCAGCAAAAATAAACCAACGGTGGTCAAAGAAATTGGCCATGCATGCTTTTTTAAAAAAGAATCATCAGCAAGTCGCGAAAACAACCGGTACAGCAATCCACAGAGCACTAGCCCTGTTGCTAAGTGAATACAAAGATTAATCACGCGGTAATAATACGGATCAAACCCTCCCCCACCAAACCGGCAATACTCACCAAACTTATAATTTAAGCGATTAAGAACTTCGCCAACCCATCGTGAATAGCGGAAAAAATGATCTTTCCAATCAAAAAAACGAATATCAAATTTCTTGCTGATATTTGCCAGATCATCAAACTGAAAGGGATACGTAAGAGAAGGATAATACACAAGTGCCGTAATCAACGAGAGCAAAAAAGGCGGTACAAAAAAACATAGCCAATTTTGAAACATGCCCTCCCCTGCAACATCTTGTCCTGCAACATCAACAACTCTAGAAAACGTAGATTCTTGTGCATCAACTTTATTGGTACGTCTATTGGCCTTCATGAGATCTCCCCGTTTTAACAAATGAATACCTCTGTCAAAAAACATCCACTCGCCCGCCAGGAGCCTGCGTAAGATGTCTTGCTCTAACCCTCAATGGGCAGCACTGACATAACTGTGCACCTGCAGATCGCGCATAGTGTAATAAAGACACGCAACTTGTAAACGATTATCCATTAATTGACCCATGAATAAAACTCTTTTATGATCGAAGGTGTCTATGCGGCATGCAATAGCATGTTTAGTCACAAGGAGAGCTATTGTGCTTGAGGTTCTTTTTCAATCGGCGATAGTGCTGATGCTTATTTTCCCCAACTTTATTATGGCTCAAGTCTTCGGCAACTTTTCAACAGCCCTGACTGCCTATCTTTTAGGCGATAAAACAGCGCAAAGTGAAGGTTTTTTATCGCTCAACCCGCTCAGAAAAATGGATCTTACTGGAACGCTGCTGTTTATCACCATTATTCTCACAGCAAGCATGTTGTTTGGTAAATCACCTATGACCTCGCTTATTTTTATGTTCTTACTTTTTGCTAACATTCGACGCCCTGTAATCGTTCCCATCAACGAAGAAAACTTTAACAATCCCATTCTTGGAGAGTGCGCTGCGCTGCTCGCAGGGCCTTTAGGATCAATGCTCTACTCGTTTTTAGCACTCTGCGGCATGAAGCTTATTACCGTAATATACGGCACCTCAACCGTTGAATATTCAGTCATTTGGTTCATGTGGAATTTTCTTGATGTCGCCTCAACAATTGGCATCCAGCTTGGTGTTTTTGACCTTATCCCACTGCCTCCACAAGCAAGTGGCCGCGTAATTCAACTGCTCATTCCAGAAGAATACGAAGAGGTACAAGAAATCTACTCAAGCTATGGCATTATTGTCCTTCTAGGACTACTCATTATTCCTGGTGTCAGTAATGCATTTCTAAACGTTATTAGCCAAACAACTTTTGGCATCAAATTGGTATTCCATAAAATTATTTTTTAAAAACCCAGACATCTCATGAACCCAAAAAAACTTTCCCCTAAAGAACAACTCAATCATTTGCTAATCGGCACAGAACGCTTAGTTGATGAAGAATTATTACTCAAAAAACTTTCAGAAAACCGTCCACTTAAAATCAAGCTTGGATGCGATCCTACCGCTCCAGATTTGCATCTTGGACACACGGTCGTTCTCTCAAAACTCAAACAGTTCCAAGATTTTGGACACGAAATTATGTTTTTGATTGGTGATTACACTACAAAAATTGGTGATCCAACCGGACGCTCAAAAACACGTCCTCAGCTTTCTGATGAAGAAATCAAAGAGAACGCAAAAACATATCTGACACAGGTAGCCCGTGTACTGGATCCTGAAAAAACAACGGTGGTATACAACTCGCAGTGGCTTTCAAAACTTACGTTTGCCGATGTCATTTCACTGTGCGGAAAAGTTACAGTAGCACGCATGATCGAGCGTGAAGACTTTAAAAAAAGACTTGAAGAGCAACAACCAATCAGCATGCATGAACTGCTGTACCCTCTTATGCAAGGCTATGATTCAGTCGCGTTACATGCCGATGTAGAGCTTGGTGGAACCGACCAAACATTTAACCTACTCATGGGACGACACCTCCAATCGCATTACAATCAAGAACCGCAAGTCATTATCACCATGCCAATCCTTGAAGGACTTGATGGTGTTCACAAGATGTCAAAAAGTTACGGCAACTACATTGGGCTCTCCGACACAGCAGACAACGCGTTCGGCAAACTCATGTCTATTTCAGACGATTTGATGTTCAAATACTCAACACTCCTTCTGCACACACCAATAGATATGCAAAACACACAAAAACAACACATTGCCGAAGGCAGCTTGCATCCAATGGATCTTAAGAAACAAATTGCTCACGCAATTGTTGCGCGATTCTGGGGAAATGAAAACGCAATTGCCGCACAAAAACACTTTGAAGAATTATTCCAAAATCGCGATTACACCAACGCAGAACACATTACCCTCACTAAGCACGATGACTACTGGATCGTTGATTTGCTCAAAGAAATTGGCGCGGTTGCTTCATCCTCTGATGCTCGTCGCATGCTTGAACAAGGTGCAGTGAGCGTAGATGGTTCAACCGTTTCTGATTTCAAAGCAAGCATTCATCCAAAATCTGGCATGATCATCAAAGTTGGCAAGAAGAAGATCGTTAAGATTAGCTAAAAACCGTCTCCAGAAAGACGCTTATGGCAATCATAGAACTTAAACACGTCACCGGAAACGGCGAATGCAAAATCTACCTGAAACCGAAAAGGCAGATCTTAACAAAACATTTGGACCAATATTTGTTGAAAACGCGATTGACGGCTACACATTGATTGCTCAAGCACAAGAAGAGGGCGAGCTTTTAGTGCATAAATTTAGAGCCAAGAAACCATTGGCCATTTAGTCACATCATAGAAAATAACCTTATTTTTCACGTAAGCTCATTCTCGTCAAGAATGAACCCTAGCCATTAAAGCCATGCACATGTTTATCAACGCACGCTTTTTTACGATTTTAACTATCTGCATTCTCCTAGCAAACACACACACAAAGGGCGCAGCTCTTGCACCCACAACTCCAACCATCGCTATCAACGGTGCCAGTATTATCATCCCACCAGCTGTAAGCCTTCAAAACAACATATTCACAATTGTTGCATGCGCGGGCAGCAACAGCACCTACGCCACTCATTCATCTGACAATGGATCAACCTGGACATCGTATGTAACTGGACCAGGAGGCGTAACTCGCCCTATTTTAGTAGCATCAAACAGCACTGGAATTTTGGCAACGTGGAGTAACTCTTCCGGTCAAGCATATTCAAGCTTTTCAACAAACAATGGTGCCACCTGGAGCTCGCCGGTTTCCATTACAACAAATTCAATCCAACCAGTCGGCGTATGCTCAATCCAAAATAATTTTATTGCGACATGGCAAGGCATCGACGCAAATGCATATGCAGCTTTCACAAGCAATAACGGCACAACCTGGAACTCTCCGGTTACAATCAGTAATTCAGGAACTATCGGATCTGCAGTCATAGCTTGCGCGAACAACGCCGGAACTATTGTTGCAACATGGAGATCTTCTTCAAGCAACGCATATGCCTCAGTATCAAGAGATAACGGAGCAACCTGGAGTAGTCCAAGTACTATCTCAGCAAGCGGCAATATCAACGCTGATGTCTGGTGCGCCGTAAACAAAACAGGTTTTCTGACTACCTGGAGAACATCTACCAACAACGCATATTCTAGTTTCTCAACAGACGGTATAACGTGGTCAACACCTATTCAAATCGCCTCTAGCGTAATTTCGGGAGCTCCAATACAAGATGTTTCTGTCGCTGCCACTACCAACGGCTTTGTATCAGCGTGGGTTAAATCTGACAACAATGTCTACGCAAGTTTTCTTGCAAATGAAAGTAGCACATGGAGCACACCTATTGCTGTTTCTTCCGGCGGAAACGTTGCTGCACTCAACGCAGGATACTCCCTAGGACTTTGGCACCCGTTTATTGGCATTGCAACCAACAATAATACCTGCATGTTCACATGGGACCAAACAGACGCTAACGTCAGAACAAGTTACTCACTAGTCTCCAACAGCATCGATAGTGCACACAACCTACGTGGCACACAACTAAAAAACGATTTTGGCATAACATACGAGTACTGCAATGTACTTGCCTGGGACCCAAGCAGCGCTTCGAACATTCTAGGGTATTCGATTTACAAAAACAGTGTTCTTGTTGCAAACGTCTCTGCTCAAACAACAACATTCATTGACCATAATCAGTCAAAAAACGCAACAACCACCTACAGCGTGCAACCCTTTGATATCTATGACAATACCGGCCCACTTACGTCTGTACTTTTTGACCACAGTACTGTTTCTGCTGCTTAACCAAGTAATACAAAGGAGCCTTCGCATGCTCAAAAAAATAGTGGCATTATGCCTTATTGCTACCTCTTTTCAACATGTATCAGCAGTCGAAAACGCACATCTCTCAGGAAGAGCTGGATATCAATTTCTCACCGACGACACGCTTGCAAAGATCTACAAAAATGGGGGTCCTCAACTTGCCGTTGCATACTCTTATAAAACAGGAAAAAACCTGTCTCTTTCGGCAAATGCAGGATTCTTTGAAGCAACTGGGAAATCTATCGGTCTTAATGAAAAAACAAAACTTTCTAAATCGTTTCTCGACTTGGGAGTAATCTGGCACGCCGCTCAATACAAGAAACTTTCACTTGATCTTACGGTCGGCCCGCGCATTTCAATTGTTTCTCAACGCAATGAAACACCAATTATTGCACCGCTTATCAACGCTCAAGGGCTTGGCGCTTTTGGAAATGTACATGCTTACGCCGCATATAAAGATATTTATGTGGGTGTTTTTGCCGAATTTTCATACGAACCAATTCGCCACAACAAAATACTCTCTGATGGGTATACTCCTCCAACATGTTCAGTTGGTGGTATTGCTCTGGGCCTTTCTCTCATGAGTACTTTTTAAAAAAACCATTTTTTCATTTTTGGCATACAACTTTTTCAAATCAAATGGCTCTGATGCTTGGTTTTTTCCATAAAAACACCTGTTACCTCCTCACCTTTTTTCAAAATTGCATAACATGGTATGCTGAGATTCCCGATGCTCGATGTTTAAAAAGACCATACCATGAACCTGCGCTCTCGTATTTTGATGTGCTTTCTCCTGGGATTACTCGGCATGCCAAGCGCCATGAACGCTTCGAATGTTCCATTTTCTTCTTCATGGCGCCTTTTTCCCAAGCCGGGAACAATGGGCCGCGTTGATGTACATTACACCCAAATACCACTTACAGACCGCTTTGTTTTTGGTGATCATCTGCGGGATATCGTCAATCTTAAGGAGCTCCAAGAGCTGGCGCTGTTTGACCAAGAATGGCCACATGCATTCGCTAAAGGAACCTCCCTGGCAGACATATCTTCTAAAATAATCGAACCCGCACTCAGCGAGTTCATCAAATCAGAAAACACCACTGCTCTTACCTCGATTACGTTTAGATTCAAAATGGCCAAAGATGTCATTACCGCAGCAATTCTTTTTATTAAAAGAGATAATTCCATTGATGCGCGCATCACGCTTTATGCGCACACCCAAAATCCACCGATCAGAATTGCAAATTTATTAAAATCATTACTTCTTGATGACCCATGCATCAAAAAATATTCTAGTGAGATCTGTGTCACCGGAGTCGTTACTGCGGCTATATACTTGGCGATTCTGTTTCGAAAGAAACTTTTTTAAGCAAAAAAATCATGTAACACAAGAACTTTTTTCTTTTGTTGATGCGCTTAACCTCGCCCCACTTTCTGCTCCAGACACCACATAAGCGTCCTTTCACTCAGACTCCCGCATGTTTCCTGAAGAAAAAACTGTTCATTTCATTAATTTTTTTTTACAACCAAGTTGGGAATATTACAAACTCACGAACGCCGAAACATGGGCATACTTCGCAACATAATACTTATGACAACCTTTTTAACTTTATTTAAAATCTAGACGTCATATCTTCAATCAATTTAATCGCTGTCGTGCCATTTTTATTAGCATGATGAAGATTAATTCCTGGAGTTTCCAAAAGAATTTTTAAAATCTCTTGGCTGTCCTCGCATTTCTTACGGGCACGACCATAGTAATCAGGAACATATGAGGTTTGTACATATAGACAAGCAAGTATAATAGGCGTACTTCCATCCTTATTAGCACAGTTAATATTAATTCCTGGAGCTTTTAAAAGAACTTGCACAGCATCAAGGTCAAAGTTTTGTATGGAGCGCATAAGAGCTGTATTACCCTGCTTATCTGTATGATTAACATTGGCTTTTGCTTTTAAAAGATCTTGCACAGCTTGTGCTCTGCTCTTCTTCCAGGTTTCTGTTTCTCTATCTGAGTTATACGCCATAAGTCCAATAAGAGCTGTAGATCCATATTCGTCTGTATGATTAACATTAGCACCTGCCTTTATAAGCTCCCTTAGAACACTTGGATTGCCTTTTTTTGCAGATGAAATAAGAGCCGTATTAATAGCACTCATTTTAGGTTTTGCTTGTATAAGCTCTCTTACCACCTCGAGACGACCTTTTTCTGCAGCTAAAATAAGAGCTTCATTGATATCATCATTTGTAGCTTTTACTTTAAGCACCTTTACAATATCTACAAAACCTTCTTTGGCGGCATACTTTAAAAGGGTAGTAGTATCAATATAATCATAATCATCATACTGATGTTCACGGTAAGTAATATTTTGATTACCATCAGCTCCTGCTTGCACGAGCGTTTGCACCTCGCCAGAAGAACCTTTTCTTACAGCTTCAACAAGAGCTTCATTTAATGAAGTTGCAGACATTTTTGAATAATCTATGTCTGTGCTACTCACCAGAGCAAAACAAAACATACTTAAAACTACTAATCCAGCTTTTCTCATACTACATTCCTCCATTCTTTCTTTGTTTTTTATAATTTTGTTAACTAAATTTCACGGTATTAAACCAATCATTCGGTATGGTAGCTGTATGTCCATTCCGCAATGTAAAAACAATAAAACCATTTGTTTTTAGCTGCTCTTTAAGCTCTTGCACAAAAAATAACAACTCTTCGTATTTACATAAATTCTCATCATTTGCATTAGGATTTGTAGTCAGAATTTTATAGCAATTCTTCAATACTTGGTACCACGCAGGAAGTAAGCCTAACGTAGCGATTGATGTAGCGATTGCGGTGAGCCCCTCAATCCTTTCTATGTTGTTATCTCCAAGATATTTATTCATAACAACCACAAACACTGTAAAACCAGCTGCCAGTGCGCCCCATTTTTTCAGAGCACTAGAAGATTTGTGATCCCATTTAGAATCATACTTAATCTGCTCCTTGATGTAGCCTATTTTGCCTTGTAATGCTTCAGATAAATAATTTAACAACTTGCTTACTGAATATGCATTTGTATTATACGTAGTGAGTATTACCGCATCTTCAATTGCTTCTTGCAATTGGGCTTGAGAACATTTTTCGCTATTTTTAATAAACTTTTCAAATCGATTATAAAAAAACCAGCGATAAAAAAGGACTGCAAGTCCCATCAATGAATCAATTACAGGTATGCCCCTTACACTCTCAAATACTCGAGGCTCACCAACTAATAAGATTCTAGATAATTCTGTCGTATAGACAAATCTCTCTACAATGCGGTCGCCATAATATGACAACAGTACAAAACCAGAAACTGGTTTCCCCAGTTTTTGATTTAAGAATTCATGTATTGTTTGCTTATTCATGGATGCTCCTCGTCATTCATAGATGCTTCATAAGAAACGCCAAACCATACCCAACATACCAGAAAAAATGGATTACCAGATAAGTCTATCTACAAAGGAAAAAAGTCATGTTTTTTACAAAAACGCAAACAAAAAAAGGCGCGCGTTTACCCAGGGAGAAACGAAGGAAAAAATCTTAAAACCCACCAATAGAAGGAATTCGGTTTCAACTATATTCAGAAAATAGTTAACGAAATAACAGATAAGAAAAATCCCCGCACAGTCTTTAAAAACTGGCGGGGCTGACGGGGCTCGAACCCGCGACCTTCCGCGTGACAGGCGGACGCTCTAACCAAACTGAGCTACAGCCCCTTGGCTCCCCGGACAGGACTCGAACCTGTGACCCAACGATTAACAGTCGTTTGCTCTACCGACTGAGCTACCGAGGAATAACCTTGCGGATTAAAAAATACGATACATAAAGAGAAACCCACCATCATAGTAAAATAATGGTGGGCGAAACAGGACTCGAACCTGTGACCTCCCGCTTGTAAGGCGGATGCTCTACCAACTGAGCTATTCGCCCTCTTTACGCGCCGAAGCATTCGTACATGCATTGAATGTTAAAGTATTTTAAAAAACAAGTCAAAAAGAAATACGCACATACTGCAAAAAAGTTATGTTTTTCTGCTCAGACGATGATAAAACCCCAAAAACCATCTTTTTTTCATTTTCTTGCCTGCTTTAGCCACAAAAAATTACATTCCAAGGCATCTAAAAAACATTCACTGGAGGTTTCAATCAGATGAAAATACTTTCTACTCCTCAGATTATTTTTGCACTTGCCATTCTTGGCGGCTGCTTTCCGGTAGGCGCCAAACAACTTCGTCCAAAAGGCGCTCACCTTGGGCACGGCTCTGGGCGAAAAAATATGCATAAAATTCAAGATCTAAAAAAACGATCTTACATGCTTCTGCAATCACTTGCTGATCTTGATCTTAGTGCAGCACTTACAGAAAATGTTGCTGCCAAGGTTGTTTCTGTTGCAACAAAAGTTGGAAATATCTCCGAAAAATCTACTCATGATGATTTTGTAAAATTATTTCCCGCAAGCGGATCCAATGATTTTACCAAGCTTGTAGAAGAATATGAGCTTTTTGATCGCGGGGTATTCCGATACATCATGCGCCCTAAAATGCAACTTAAAGACCTGCAACAAATTATCAAAGAGCTTGCTGAAACAAGCTTGCGCGCAGAAAAGCCCATCAAAGAATTCCAAGCCATCCAAGAGTTGTGGTCTGGTGTCATCAAAAAATTTGATGCTGCTGCACAAAAAGCGTTCTGCCGCTCTGCAAATGAAGCTCTAGAACTTCTTATCAAGGTATACGCCGTTCGCACCGCAGAAGTGATGAAATCAAAACCAGCTGTAACGGAAGCCCAAAGAAAACTCCTTGCAGAAAGCGCAGAAATCCTCAAAACTCCTAATTCGCCAGCCGAGATCTTCAACTACTCGGTCATTATTGACCTGGGGGTTAAAGACGCAGAATCTGCAAACACAATTCTTAAGCCAATCTATGAAGGCATTCCCGATGTCGCATTCCTTGGGCGAGCGCTCATGCACTGGCCAGAAGAATTAAATACCCCAAAAGAATCTCTTGAGTTATTGCGCCTGGCTCAATGCGCCTACAATATCAACAATAGAATCCAAGGCGTTGTAACCAAAATGCGTGGCAGAACACTTTTCAGAGCAAAAAAATCTCTTCGGGAAGTTTCTTACCACCTCACCCAATTACAAGAAACACTTAACGAAGTTACCGATAATGTCGGACCATTTAAAAAAGCATCCAATGACCTTGTAAGCGCTGCCGAACCAGTAATTCAAGACCTTGAAGCCCTTAAAAAGTCGATCACCACGCTTATTCAAAAGCTCAGCGAAGAAACAAAAGCAAAACGGTCAGCACCAGCCACCCCGTCCTCACCAACACCAGCACCAACTCCGACTCCTGTCTTATCAGAACCAATGCCAACTCCTACCCCAGCTCCTGTTGCATCCATTCCAACCCCAACCCCTGAGCCAATGCCTGCACCAGTACCAACCCCCCCTCCTGGCATTTAATTTTTTCATGCATCTACCAAGGGGGCCCTCACCGGCCCCTTTTTGTTTTTAAGGCTGTCTAATCCAAGCTTTTTTACAAAAAAAACCGTTTGGGGTAGTCTTGAGGGTATAAACCTCCAGCGTACCCCTTTCAACCATTAGGTATTTTAGTGAAAAGAATAGCCCAAAAAAACTTCAAGAAACCCGCTTTCGGCTCGGCCGGCAAGAGCTTTAGAAAGCCTTCATCCTTTGGAAAATCAACTGGAAACAGATCGTCATCCTCTCGCTCCACAGAAAGCCGTCCTTTCGCTCGCAGCAATAACGGCGAAGAAACCAGTTCATACGGCGGATGGGAAAGATCTGACAGACCCCAAAAAAGCTTCCGTAAGTCCCCCTCTTTTGGCTCACGTAGCTCGGAATTCTCTGAACGCGGATCACGTGACTTCGAAAACAGATCTGGCGCCCCACGCAACTTTGATAGAGACAGATCATCCTTCGGTCAGGATAGACCTTCCTTCAACAGAGAAAGATCTTCTTTTGGTCAAGATAGACCATCTTATGGGAGAGACAGATCCTCTTTTAGTAAAAACTACAATGAAACTACAGATTTTCAGGACAGACGGTCAGCACGCTCAAGCTCTTCAGACAGATACGAAGACTCACGTTTTAGCGAAGAAGAAAGTGCATGGCTGGGAGAAACACGCGACTACGAATCAGCACCACGCAAAAACCAGCGCGAAAAACCATCTTCAACGTTCGTTCGCTCCGGCGCTCCACGTACAAACAAAGACCGCACCGGTTTTGCACCACGCAGAGGCGCTCCAAAAAAATATGATGTAGCAACATCATTCAAAGAGATCGAAGTCCCAGCTACAGTCGAGAAATCGGGCAGCAAGAAAAAAACTGCCGAGAAAACAGGCGAATTGCTCTTTGGCGCACACTCCATCATCGAAGCACTCAAAGCAAAACGCCGCAAACTTATCTCCGTATACACCACGCAACCAACACCTCGCGCATGGGAACGAGTTCAGCCGTACCTTCCAAAATCTGTGCCTAACATTCAATATGTAAACACAAATATCCTCAGCAGCATGGCTGAAGGTGGCAAACACATGGGAATCGTTGCTTGGTTTGCTCCATTTCCATACCGCTCCAAAATGTTTGATCCATCAACACACCCACTCATCGTCATTCTTGATGGTGTGCAAGACGTGCAAAATTTGGGCGCTATTTTACGCTCAGCTCATTGCGTTGGATTCAATGGCGTTGTGCTTAACACCTCACACGCAGCTCCTCTCACTGGCGGCGCACACAAAGCGTCAGCTGGACTTGCTGAACATATGGACATCCACTTGGCAACATCAAGCAGAAACGCTGTGATAGAAGCCAAAAAAGCTGGCTACAACTTGTACCTTGCAGTGGTTAATGGTGGCGAAAACGCTATAAATGTTGAGTATACCGGACCTGCTTGCTTGATTATTGGATCAGAAGAAATGGGTATTGCAGCAGATTTGCGCAATGAAGGAACAAAAATCTCACTCCCTCAAAAGACTGAAGATATTTCCTTCAACGCATCAGTTGCTGCCGGCATCTTGATGTTTGTTATGCAACAAAAACTCAAATAATCCTGCATTATTTAAAAAGCCCTGGCCATACAAAGAGCCGGGGCTTTTTCTCTTTGTATGGACGCATTTCTCCAAAAGAGCCCTACTGAGCCCAAAAGATATGCCCTTGAATGTTTCTCATGTGGGGAGTATTTTGCTCCTCATTGCGCACTACCCGTTGAAATACCAAAAGCATCCCTATGAAAAACTTCTGTTTTATTTTGTTCGCCCTGGCAAGTTGTGTTCCAATTTTACACGCCACCGAATCAACCCAAACGATCTCCTTCGAACGTTTTTTAGCGATCTTAAATGAAAAAACCGTTAATTATAAAAACGTAAAAAAACTGCCTGCACCTCAAGAATATGCGCTAACAAAGCAAAACATGTCCTTAACAAAAGGTGGGGTTCTTGCAAATACAACCAAGAGTCATGCACGACACACAGCACTACCAATCGCAAGCAACTGTGCTATTACGTTTACTACCGACAATGAACTTACAACACTGCAAAACATTGATTGGAAAACATCTACACCTGCAGATATTTTTTCATCGCCCAATCATGTAATTACAGAATTACGCAATTTCATCGCAGAATCAGCCAGCTTCTTGTCTCAACAAACTATAGATGACCTGCCAGCCTTTGAAGACGGATTCACCGAAGCATCTCGCAACATTCAATGCACTCGCACAGTCAACTTTAAATCTAGCCAGGAGCAAGACATCGCTCGCGCTACCATAACATGCCAACGTTATGAAGTTCTGAAGCCTGCTCCTAAAAATGGCTTTAAGATCCTTGTTGATATTCAAGGCGTATCTTCAAAAAAACCAACCTGGACAGAACCAATGTTCAAGCGAATGCTGGGAATACAAGCTTCTCCCAAACCAGAAAATACCATAACTCTTAAAGACTACTGTCTTCTTACAGGTTTTCTTATGGGAGTTGCGCTGATTGGTTCATTTATACAAACAAGTATCGATTCACTAAAAACACATTAAGCCTGCTGTAAATACAATTAAAATCAAAAAAAGGCCCAGAAAAGAAATTCCAGGGCTTTTTGCTTAAACCCCAATCCCCCCACTCTGACGCCAATTTATCTCAATACGCAGTTAAAACCGCTGTCAGGTCTACATTCTGTTCATAATCTTGCCCATCTTACAAAGTCTTAAGTACCGTACCTGGGTGACTGAATAGCCGACATAGGGGGGAGGCTATATGGGCAAGCAACCACATGATGTATCAAAATGGGCATTTTTTCTTAAACCAGAAACGCTACTGAAAATTATACGTCTAACCAAATTTCCTGCGTTTATGCTCACTATTTCGTGTTCCGCATTATTGGTAACCATGGCACTCAAACAACTACCACAGATGTTCACCATTTCCGTGCCCGGACATGAATGTACGTTCTTACATCTTTCTCAGGACGAGCAACAGCAAATACAGACGCTGTTACAAAAAAAAACCCAACAGCTGTCTTTTTTTAATGGCGTTGAACAACTGGGACAAGAGCTACTCAAAGAAGTTCCTGCACTTGCCGGTGTTACTTGTTCCTTGGATCGAGACAAAAAGCTTCACGTCGTTGCAACAGGCAAAACACACCACAGCAGCACTCTTGCGTCCTCAACGCACATAGTCGCCGCACTCACACCACCAGCAAAGGCTCCCGAAGAACCAAAAAGCATGGTGATTCAGACCGCCGCTCACAAACCATTCAACGAGTTATTCAGCACGCAGCAGCACAATACTCAGCTTATTTCTCATTCGCAAAAACCCTCAGCTCACCACAAATCATCGCTGCTCCATCAACAGCCACCATCTTTTAATCCAGAAATTCTTGTTTCTGACACGGGGAACTAAGCATGAAGAATCTTATTACCGGACGGACATTTACCGCTATTGACATTGGAACAACCAAAATTTGTGTTGTTGTTTGTCTGGTAAATGAAGCACTTCAACTTGAGGTGCTTGGTATTGGCACACACCTCTCCTACGGAATCAAAAAAGGTGTAATCGTTAATATCAACCAAACCGTACATGCACTCAAAAAAGCAGTCGATGAAGCAAGTGCTCAAGCAGGAATGCCCATTACTCATGCCACTATTGGCATTTCAGGCACCCACATTCAGTCGTTTAATTCGGTTGGCGTGGTATCAATAAAAAACCAGGAAGTATCTCAAGAAGATATCGACCGGGTCATTGAATCTGCCAAATCAATTCAACTGTCCGAAGAGCGCGAAATCTTGCATATCATCCCACAATATTTCAGGGTTGACGGGCAAAACGTTGTTGAAGAATCTCAAGGAATGCATGGCGTACGACTCGAAGCCCAAGTCCACATCGTTACCGGCGCTGTTTCATCCGTCCAAAATATCGTCAAAGCGTGTGAACTTGCAGGCATCACCGCCACAGACATTGTCCTTGAACAAATTGCGTCGGCCGAAGCAGTTCTTTCTCCCTCTGAAAAAGAATTGGGCGTTGGCATCCTAGACATTGGCGGAGGTACCGCAGATTTTGCCGTGTACAAAGATGGCAAAATTATGCATTCAAAGGTTCTGCCAATTGCGGCAAATCATTTCACCAATGATCTAGCCATCGGCCTTGAATTACCAATCCACGTTGCAGAAAAACTAAAACGCGAACATGGCTTTGTATTCAACTCAGACGCTCCCTCAAAAGATATTCACGTGACCGACCTTGAGGCAAACATTAACACAACCATCCCTTCATCCAAAATTCATACCATTCTCAATTCGCGCGCTGTAGAACTCTACGATTTTGTTACCGACGAAATACTTGCGAACAATTTACGACCGCTACTGTCATCCGGATTGGTCATCACCGGTGGTGGATCGCTTTTGCGTGGTATGCGCGAACTTGCAGTTGAAGAAACCGGCTTGCCCGTGCGGATTGGCCGACCTCATATTTATTATGGTTCGCCCTTGCGCGGCAAACTACCAGAAAGCTTACAAACGCCCTTGCACTCAACCGCATACGGCATAATCATGTACGCCCTACAGGGAGGAGAACACTCACTTGATGAAAATCACGACGACACACTTTCATCCAGAATCTTTAAACGAATGAAATCGTGGCTGTACGATTTTCTATGAACCAACGACCCTTTTAGGCAAGGAAAAAATTATGTCATTCGACCAAAATAATCCAAATTTCAGCGCACGGCTCAAAGTATTTGGCGTCGGCGGCGCCGGTTGTAACGCGGTTAACAGCATGATCAACGATAACGACTGCACTGACGTGGAGTTTGTTGTCGTCAATACCGATGCACAAGCACTTGAGCTTTCTCCAGCTCCGCTCAAAATCCAAATTGGTAACAAAATCAGTAAAGGATTGGGTGCTGGTTCAAATCCAGATATCGGTAGACGCGCTGCAGAAGAAGATTTAGAAACCATCATGATGTGCCTTGAAGGAACCGAAATGGTTTTTGTCACTGCCGGTCTTGGCGGTGGAACAGGAACTGGTGCAATTTCTGTCATCACAGAAGCCGCTCGCAAAATGGGAATTTTAACGGTTGCTATCGTCACTAAACCATTTGCATTTGAAGGCAAACGCCGCATGAAACAAGCAGAAGATGGCGCGGTAGTACTCAAAGCCGCCGTAGACACTCTGCTCATTGTTCCTAACCAAAAACTCCTTGAATTTGTTGATCCTAAAATCTCCATGGTGGATGCATTTGCATTCTCCAACAGTATCCTCAAACAAGCGATCAAAGGAATCAGTGACATCATCCAAAAACCAGGTCTCATCAACGTTGACTTTGCAGACGTTCGCACGGTAATGAAAGACATGGGTATGGCGGTTATGGGAACCGGCAGAGCATCTGGCGATGGACGCGCACGCACAGCCGCAATGCAAGCAATCAGCTCACCAATCTTAGAAAATGGCAGCATTGAAGGCGCACGCGGCATTTTGCTCAACATCACCGGCAACAAATCTCTTGGGCTGCAAGAAATCCACGAGGCCGCCAGCATTGTGCACGATCTGGTGAGTGAAGATGCAAACATTATCCTTGGATCGGTTATCGATGAAAGCATGGGCGATGACCTTGTCGTCACCGTGATTGCAACAGGATTTGACGAAGAAGGCTTAAGCATCAAACAACCCTACACTCGCCAAATGCACTCCGCAATTCACCCGCCACTACGAACAGTAAGCGCACAACCGCAACAAGCACAACCGCAACCAACAAAAATTGATTCCATGATGGGTGCAATCAACAACACCGATGCTCTTGACACCCCAACATTTATGCGCAAAAAAGATTTTAACAATCCTGCATAAAACGAACGTACGGCTGCTCGATATTTAGTACCGAGCAGCCGTTTTTAACTAAGAAACGTTTCGGCAAATATCACATACAAGAAGAAGCGAGCCACTCCCCCCCCCTTTTTGATTACAAAACTTTCTGATCTAAAAATTCATTGATCGCTTTTTGAAGCGCTTCACGATCATCTGAACGCAAATAGTAGCGGTACTTACGTACTTTTGAGGCAAGTTTTTTGTCAAAGTCTCCGTGCGAGTGCGCAACGCCGTCACCACAATGCACGCATGATAATTTGACGCGGCGCCAACCCCAGTTGTGGCCGCCAGTATCAAGATCCAAAAAACGTACCGTTTGTTCATACTTTTGATTTTTATCAAAGGCCACGGCAAACAAATCGCGGTTTTTAAACGGCACTATGCGATCATTACGGTTATTTACAAATAACGCTGGCAAATCATCGGGGAATAACCCCGCTCGCACATAATCTTCTGGCGTTTTTTTTGTCGGCGAATATTGAGGCGCATACAACAATTTAGCACCAACCCCAGCAACCACTGGACTGTACCTGCTCACCTGTGCAAGCGTAGAAGCTTGACGAAAATCTGCATACGGCGACAAGAGCACCATGCCATCAACTTCTTTCGCGATTTCGTGATGCTGTGACATCAATGAAATCAAAGTGGATGCACCATTTGAATGCCCAACACACACCAGCGGCAACCCTGCAACCGAGTATCCGCCAACCGACGATTCATAGTCATTCTTAGCAATCTCTTCGATAACTTTTTTAATATGCAGCGCAGCCTGACGAACATCAGAATCCTGCGCAAACGATTGCACATCTTTTGTTTGCAACAACCCCGGATGGTACACAATGTAATTTCTGCCATGAAGCGCCGGCACTATTTTATGCACAAACTCATTCCATGCATCAAACTCATTAAACGCACCAAATCCCAAAAAGCCATGTATAAAAACAATCACAAATTCTGGAGAAGCGCCGGGTGAAATTTCAATTTTATGAACCGCTGAAGGCCTTTCCCATTGCTGCTGGACATAGCTTGTAGTGTTGGTTTTTTTTGGATACCAAAAGCCAACAAAAACTACCAAGCAGCAAAAAAAGACTACTAATATCAACGCTTGAAAGAAGTTCATAGCAGACCTCGCTTGTCTTGGGCCGAATCGTCTGACACCCCGACCAACATATGTTCAACAATAGGCTCTGATATAATCTTTTCTTTTTTCAACGGCACTGCATGAGGGCGTCTCAACAGATCGTGATCAATAAGTGTTTTCAGCGAACTGCGCAATTTTTTGCGATCTTCTTTCTGAGATTTTGCCAAAAACCCACCATGGCCCCCACGCTCAAACGCAAATAAATGAACATGATCTTCGTAGTTATGTTTTTTAAAAGCGTTCGCAAAAACCGTAAAATTTGAAGCGAGTGGAATATACGCATCATCCTCTGCGTGAACTAGAAACGTAGGCAGCTCTCGCGGAAACAATTCATTGTTCACAAAATCAATCGGCGATTTTTGTTTTGGATCATACATAATACCCGAAATACGTGGCCCCGCATCCGCAACCCGAGATCCCGTTGGTTTTTCTGAAATGTTATGAAAGAACCTGGTTTTTCTGACATCGGCATACGGTGCGAATAACACAGCGACCGAAATGTTTTTTGCAAAATCAGGATAGGTGCCAAGCAAGGCAATCAACGTAGCTGCTCCATTTGAATGCCCCACACAAATGATGGGGAGATTGTAATACGCCGACTCTGGATCAGAAACCAAAGCAACAACACGATCTAAGTGAAATTTAACCTGATCAATATCATCTTTTTGCGCAAACGTGGTGTACGCAGGTCCCACACTCAACAATGGATGATACATAACGTATCTAAACGAGCGTAAAAACGGCGCCACCATAGCTACTGCTTTTTCTTTGGCATACCCATAGCCACTAGTTTTTGGACGATATCCATGCGCAAAAAACAAAATAAAATCGGGTTTTTCATGCGGCATCATATTAACTTTTGTGCGTAAAAAACGTTTTTTATGCGTGGGAGCCCATTGCTCTTCTGCAAGTACTTGCATGCGCTTGAGGCGCGCTTGTGCAAACGCAGATCCTGCTCGCTGAGCACCGTCAGAAAATAACTCAGCGGCTCTGTTAAACCCATTTTCCAGAGCGGTTTTAATTGAAGTCCCAACTTTTGGTAATGTTTTGTTATCAGCCCACGCCAGCGGAAGCGCATTTACAGACAGGCTGAATAAAATCGAGGTAGCACACAACAGAAAACGCATGCGAAAGCCTCACAAATCTAACCATCACACTTTTTAGTGTAATAATTTCATCTTGAATACTTCAAGAACCCACCAAAATCATTCTTACGCTGGAATAATTTGCTTTCTGGTTGCCTTAAGCGCACCGCCGGGTAACACAAACCCTTGGCGTTCGAGTTCGAGGAGCACAAAATCGCGGTCTTTTTCGGTAATCAACGCCTGACGGTGTGCTTCGGTAAGTGCCACCGGATACCCAAAACCTTTTTCTACCTGGTCAGCAACAACAGAACACAGAAACTCTTGGGAGGTTTGAAGATCAAGCATCCATGCAGGACACTCAATACGAATAATTTCGGTCCCATTTTGCACGTAGAAGAATGATGTTGCATGTTGCGAACCGCAAGACACACCAAACAATGTCGATTGATTGAGTGTGAAAAATGGCGTAGTTTGACCATCCTGTAAAAACCCATCCAGCAACTGCGCATCCGTTTGCTCATCTTCACCAATTGCGCGTGCAAGCAATTGCGATTGCGGCGCACTGATGTACCAAGCCACAATCACCTGTTCATCGTAACATTCTTGCAACAACGACAAAAAACGTGTCGCAAAAAATTGCTGTACCGCGGTGTTTTTGAGCATCAATCCGTAGGGAATCATCGAACCATCAAGCAATAATACTTTTTTTGAGTGCGTAAGCTCACGCATTTTTTGAAGTCCAGCTTCAAGTTCTCGCAGCGTTCGCAGCGTATCAATTACCTCAGGGCAAAAAACCAATCCCGTTTGCATGTCAGCTTTACTGACCAACGTTGAAGCAGAAAAAAACTCTGCTGTGCTGCTGTGTTCACCATACGTAAGCACAAGGCCACCAATATTGATAATGCCGCACACACCCGATGCAAACGAACGATCTGGGTACACTTGCGAACCATCAACACCTACCACGCAGTACGACTGCACGTTCTTTTTTTGCACCGTAAGCGGGGCTGCAAGTACACGTATTTTTTCTGAGATACAATCGCCTGGCTTTACTTTTGAAAGCACTGCCGAGAGGCGTAATGACGATGCGCGGCTGTGTGCATTCTGCTGTTTTTCTTGAGCAGACGTCACAAACCGCGCAACCGTTGTAATAATTGTTGTTCTATCAATCACACAAAATTAGAAGCTGTAGCCAACCCTGGTGTATAAACCATACGCCATTGCACGACCAAGTCCATCATTTTTTGCAACCACCGACTGTGTAGCAACACCACTTGATGCATACACAAATTTATTTTCCAATTTTGAAGAACGTTCATTTGGTTGTCCTGCAACATCGGCATACAACTGCGCAGGAAAGAACACGCCACCACGAACACTCAGTTCACAATCTTTGGCAATTTTATAATCAACCACCATGTTGAATTCGGTACCCAAGAATGAACTTGCACGCTCATTGGTCTTCCAACCAGCAATACCAAGCGAAGGCGCATTGTTTTTTACTGCAAGTGTATCTGCATCTTGGCCTGGTTGTGCCGCTGAAACACTCCATTTGTATGGAGGACGAGATTCCCAGTGGAAGAATGTTGCACCACTTACCGACATCGCTTTGCGTTCTTGCAATGGATACCAGGTGGCACCAAGACCCAAGAACATTAAGTTACTTGCGCAATCGGCATCATTAAACGAGGTTAATTTGTTCACATCAACATCAACTGGTCGCGGAATAACCCCTGCACTAAACATGATGAGCGGGTTACACCACATGCCGCGGTAGCCCCAGTCACGCAATGGTACAAAAGCTTTAAATTCACGATCTTTTTTACTGGTAGTTGCTTGTTGTGATTGTAATAAGGTTGCGTACCCTGCTTCTCCCGCGTGGAATTGACCAACCGTATCATTGTAGGGATAATCGCCCCCAGAAAAGTAGGCAAGCGCTGCAGTTGCAACCACCGGATATTGTGAAACTTCATACGCTAGATCAAACGCAAACATGGTGCCACCAAGCTTGATTTTATACCCCGGGTGAAATTCACTGGTGCCGCCATCAACAAACATCCATGGCAATACTTCTTGCCTACCGTACTGCGTTGCCATTTCAAGGTTACACGTTACCGGTCCAACAGACGCATCAATCATGCCACCAAACGTCATGAGATACATTGGTGAATCTGATGGGGCTTCAACGGTTTGACGTTCAGAATTGTAATACACCACATACGGTTCAATGCGAATCTGAGTGCCAGCGGCTGGTTCAAACCAGTACGAAAGCGAAATAGCTCCAATGTGGCGTCCATGCGCATTTTTGCCAGATGAAAGATCGACCACGTGCTGCGATCTTGTGCTTGTTTGTACTGCTTTGCTGACGTTTTCAGCAGACATTGGGCTGAAGTAAATATCCATGCCCATGTTGTTTGCAGGCAGTTCTGCATGGAGCAAAATCCCCGGCGCATATTTTGGCAAGTATGTTTGAACCCCTTGGCGCGGAAACCCAAGATAAGTAATGCCTCCGTACGAACGATCGCCAAGCGATAACCCACGACCAACAACAAACGGGAAATACCCAGCTTTGATGCTTGCAGGCATGGTCTCAAACACGGGACTCAATTGCGCAAGGTTGAGCGAAATCCATCCTTCTTGCACAAACAATTGCACGGGAGGATTTATAGAATCTTGATCTGCTGAACCTTCAAGCGCACTAACATTGCGTGTTTGACCTGTGCGCCACAGCAACGTGCTGCCAATGGCTATTTTGGTTTCAACAAGGGCTTGCCCATCGTGAGTTTTTTTGCCAAAAGCCGATTGCACACCAAGCTCTAAACGCTGACGAAACTGATTAATTTGATCATCAATTCCTTTGGTTAATTGCACACCATTGCGCACAAAATAACCGTCGATCTTCATGCGACCGCCAACTGTTAATTCAATATCATCGTTTTCCAGTGGCACGCGAAGCGAATAATCATCTGTTTTTTTAAACACATTTACCAGTGGCTTTTTTTCTACCACTACATTTTTTTCTTGCTCTGCACCAAGCACCGGTAAACCCGCTGCCAATCCAAGCGAAAGCATCACTCGTTGTACTAATTTCATTTTGCATGCATCCATGTTAAGAACCGTTACTACCCAATCGACGCGACAAATGCCATTTTTAAGCGCTTTGAATTCGCTCTTTTTCTGCGCGATGGTGCAAAGATATCTGAATCATAGTGCAAGTGCTAGAAATGCGCACACAAACATACAAAAAGAGGAAGGACATTACTCCTTCCTCTTTTTTTGGTTTTAAGTTGTAGCTTAAAAATTATCAGGCAATTTTCACTGATGGATCTAGGGTAATCAAAAACTCAGAAGCTAAAGCGGTACGAATACACCAAAGAACATCCCCAGGACTATTACGGATATAATCACCACACTCCCCGTTACTCCTGCTAACTTGAAGTCCACCATTTCGATAGAGGCACACACCAATCCATTTACGTAATCCTTGGCATTTTTGAGCCAACAACGCGGGTTTGGTTGAACAAATAATGAAGACAGTGTCTAAGCTAGAGCTAGAGCTACGAGCGCGCCCAGCAATATCTTCTGCTGACCAACTTAGATCACAAAACACAATTTTGGGATTTCTATTGCTGTCAAAAGCTCTCGCTAATGGCGTGAATTTATCCTGATGCAAAACAATATCTTCAACTAGATCTCTACCACTAACCATTCCATGAAGCGAAACCCCTCCAAATTGAGGTGTAAATCCACCCTGTGACTCAAGTCTTCTTGCTGCGACAACTTGTTTAGCCGATGCATTAATCCAGGAGTTGGCAGCTAGGCGAGAGACTAAAGATGCTAAATCGCATGCTTCTTGATTTTTTTTGGCCAAAGCCTGATTAATCTGTGCAATTACAAGATCCAATGAACCGTTTTGCAGAAACGCCTCAGAGGAAAGAGGCAAACCAATCACTACGAGTTGCTCTCTTAAACCCTGATTATACACACGCGACAGGGGTGCCGTCTTTATATCAATCGCACTCAGCAGCAAAAGACTGCGATTTGCCAGCCGTTGACAACAATCCTCGGGAGACATTCCTGGTTTGTACGCAGTGATCGAGCCGCTAATGTATTCTAATTGACGCTTGGATGATTCAAGTATAGAAACCCATGCATGTGCTACCAAGTCTGCTTGGCCTTGAAAACGATACTTCGGATCAGCCGAATCCGCGGAGAAACTATCAAGCTGAATACCTTCACGCCCTACCACTTTTTTCATTTGCTCTGCAGCAAACGGCATTTTCGCGTTAATGCTCAATGGCGTAATCAGAACCGATTGCGGCCTGCGAGCTTTTTCGTCGTACCTGGTGACTGTCACAAATTTTACTAAGAAATTTTTTGAATTTTTCTGATCAAAATTGATGTACGTGAACTGAGGAATATCAGCAGTTACTGCATCATCACACAATTGTTCATTGGTGCGCTCAACTTTTTGGTGCGCTTTGCGGTCTTCAAACACAATCACTTGAGCTTGCTTTCCCATGAGAGTCAAGCGGGCAGCAACTTCAGGGTGAATAACAGGCGTAGAAGAATGTTCATTTTCGTACCACACGCTTGCCGGAACAATGAGAATGAATTTTGCATCGCTGTGCAAAAACGTCTTACGGCTTTCAGTAGATTGTTTAGACGGTAGAAGAAATTCATCCAAAAAATATGAGTTTTGCAGCACAGCTTTATTTGTTACGGTGCCAATAAATCCACCGTCCAAATCCGATAGCAACACGTAATCACTCTGATCAAATGTGTCACTTGTTCTGGTAAAGGTTTTTACCACTGTTTTTTTATCGGTCACTTCAAAGCTAACTGAAACCGAACGGCGAGATCCAAATGAATGCACCTCAAATGGCTGAGGCATACTTTGTTGCAAGGGGTTTTGCGATAACTGCTTTCTTAGTCCCGCTACCAATCCCTGCATCAAGTTTGTTGGTACCTGGGTAAATGGTTTCCAACCCTTAATTTTGGCAGTTACCAAATAACCTGCGCCCAAAATGCCGGCTGCATAAAGCGCATGAATTGGTTTTAATGTGAATGCATCTTTAACAAACGCCGCGTACAACAAATTACCCAGATACACTGGTTCTGCGTACAGCAAACCTTCAATCAAAATATCTGCTGTGACAGTTGGTTTCGTCCCGGTTCCCGATTTACGTAAAATCACAGTTGCAAGCACCGAATCGCGATCATTTTTCAATTGAACAAAAACAGTTTTGGTTAGCGTAAGCGCTGAACTCGCTTTAAATTCTTTGACCCACAAAGAAGCAATCGCAACCAAATTCAAAAAACCATGAGAAATCGAGTTCTTGAGTTCTTTGCTGCCACCACGTGAAGCAAACTGCGCTTTAAGATCTTGCGTTGATGTTAGATTGGCAAATACCACATGAGCATCAAACGGGCCTTCAGGGAACTGCCGAACTCTTTTGTACGTAACATTTCCAGAATCAGCCACCTCAAGAGTCTTTTTTTCCTGCCCAGCGAATGCCGGATCAACGGGAGTATATGCCACCACTGAAGTGGTCAACAAGCCGAATACTATACTCAGCAACAGCTGCTCTAATTTTATTTTCATTTTAAGCCCCTTAGCCGTACTTTTAGCTGCATCAACTATGCCAAACAGGCCAACCTTTGCAAAAGAATGTCTCAATCAAATAAAAACACAGCTTTTTTAGAAAAAACTTACCTTTTATGCTGACAGCCTGAATATAGAAACAAATAACGCGCGCCTCGCAATCTTACTGACGCCCAAGAAAACTATCATTGTTGATAGGCGCTTCCTGGTCACACTCGATGCAGTCGCCACAATCACTATCTTCAATAAGATCCAACACCAAGCGAGCATCACGAACAAACGCGCTCAACAGTTCTAATTCTTTGTCTTTCACAACTTCGTTGCTGGATAGCAAACGCGCAGGAACAATTGCGCCGGGGCGGCCATCTAACCTTCTTTTCTTAAAAAAGAGGTCAAACACCATGCTCTCTCCTTTGCTCTTGCAAAGCACTCCAATGCCGCTGGTAACCATACTCAGCGTTGCCTTCAAGCGCGTTTGATCAGTATCAATAAAAACATGTACAATCGATGGGTCACCAAATAGCGCCAGTTCTCGCAAACACATAAGCTGCTCTGACGAAATAGCGGGAGCATACACCCAACACTGAGAAAACTTTACAACCAATGAAGCGTATGTGACAACCACCGGCCACCCATACCCGTCAAAACCATACATACATCCATAGGGAACACGTACTGCTTGATTTTCAGCCAGCATGCACTCAACGTCCCGACCATCTTCAAAATCAAAAATCTTGAAAGCGCGAGCACCTTCTTCGTAGTCAACGGCTCCAGCGCCCATTTGCACACAATCAAAGATTTGTTGCCACGTAACTGGCTGCACAATTCCACTGAAGATAGCAAAGAAGAAAACAATATATTTTTGTGGCATACCCAGCCTCCCGTTAGATGAAAATTATCGTTTCATTGTGCAGCAAGGTAATCAGAATCACAAAAACACTGTAAAAAACTGTGTTTTTTAAATAGAAATTGCGGCACACAGCGTCAGCTGCATGCCGCAAAAAAAGAATCGAAAATTAACAGTTAGGCTGCGTTGCGTTTTACAAACTCAACAAACAACCGAACTCCAGCTCCGGTAGCGCCGTTGCCCAGGTAATTTACCCCTGGAACGCCATCTGCCACACCGGCGATATCCAAGTGCGCCCAACGTGCACTTTTTACAAAGTGCCGCAAGTATACACCTCCCATCATAGGCCCGGCGTAATAATTACGCTTGCCAGAGTTGTTAATGTCCGCAGTCTCTGACTTGATGCCATCGTTATAGACTTCATCAAATGGCAATCTCCAGACTTTATCGCCAACAAATTTGCCGATTTCATACAGCTCTTCGGCCAACGCGTCATCGTCAGTCATCATGCCGGCGTAAAACGTTCCCAATGCGTGCATGCAAGCGCCGGTAAGCGTTGCAATATCAATCATGATGTCCGGTTTAAAGAACTGTTCAGCATACGCAAGCGCATCGGCCAAGATCAAACGACCTTCTGCGTCAGTGTTTTCGATTTCTGAAGTCACACCGTTCATATGCGTGATAATGTCATCTTGCCGACTAGCAGCACCATCTGGCATGTTTTCTGTAAACGGGGCAAGTCCAACAACGTTCACGTTTGGTTTGAGTTTAGCAATAACCTGCATAGCACCAAGCACCGCAGATGCCCCTGATTTGTCGTATTTCATGCCCGTCATGGCGTTCGCTGGTTTTAAGCTGACACCCCCGGTATCAAACGTAATGCCCTTACCAACCAACGCGATTGTTTTAGTAGCTTTTGGCGCGGTGTATTCAAGGGTTACAAATTTAAATGGTTGAGCAGATCCTGCACCAACCGCAAGCAAACCACCCATCCCAAGCTCAAGTGCACGGTCCTTGCCAAAGCAGGTGTATTTCAACCCACCTTCATCAGCAATTTTTTTAGCTTCTTCTGCCATGTATGTTGGGGTTGCAATATTTGCTGGCGTATCTGCATACCGACGAATTCTGTTGACTGCACCAGCAATCACTTCACCTTCGGTAATTGCCGCTGCATCGCTTACACCACACAACGTGATTTTGGCATTCCATGGCGTTTTTGGTTTTTTAATGTCTTTAAAATCATCAAACACATACGTTGCCATATGCGCAATGATGGTTGCTTGTTGTGCTACATCGGCTGATTTCATGCCAAAGAGCGCTGCATCAGGCATTGCAAGTGAGACAGTTTCAACATTCAAACGCTTAGCACTTTTAATTGATGAGCCAAGCGCCTGACGAAATGTTTCAAAATCAAGCACGCCGTGCCCATTTTTTTTGCCAAGGCCTACAAATTTAACATGCCATGGCTTGTCACCACACACGGTAGAAAGAATGACTGAGTCACCTTTTTTTCCTGTGAATTTATGGGCATTAAGCAAGATTTCTGGCTTTTCAAAACATTCATTTAATTTTGCTTTTAACTCATTGCTCAATACAAAATCTTCTGCAAGAAACAATACGTTAAGATTAGAGGAAACCTCTGTTATAGCCGACTGAGTCGACCCCACACACGAAATCATAGATTATCCTTTTTGTTGCAGCATGTTGCGCACAGCGTTCAATCCAAGCGATGCACACATGCGCCGACCATATGAAATATCCGGTGCATCAAGCATAGTCAAAAGATCTGCTTCCGTTAATCGCAACGCGTCATCATTTTTTTTTCCCAACAAATATTCCAGCACGCACGACGTTGCTGCTCGACACAACATGCAGCCAGCCGACTGAAACGCAAGTTCAATAAACACGTCACCGTCAATGCGCGCTTGCACTCGGACACTGTCGCCACAGGAAACATTTTCGGCTGCACCAGTGTGCGTTGGGTCCTCAAGAACGTTATAAAAGGTAGGATTTTTGGCGTGAAAAACCAATATTTTTTTATCAATCAAAGACATGATTATACTCGTCGCAATCGATCAACTGCGGTTTTAAATACACTACAAAACTGCTTGATATCTTCATGCGTTGAATACCAGTGCACACTGACGCGCAAACTCGCACTCACCCCTAAAAATTCATGAAGCGGCTGCGCGCACATCAAGCCAGCACGAACAATAATATTTTGATCATTAAGCAAATCAGCAATGTCGTGGGCATGCACATCATCAACAACCAGCGAAATCAAATGGCCTGCAGATCGCAACAATACTTCATTTCCCAACACACGAACACCAGAAACAGATGAAGCTTCATCAATAACCATGCTCATCAACTCAGCTAATTGCTGTTGTTGTAACTTCGTATCAATCTGCGCTGCATACCATTCTCGAACATTACTCCACGCGATAATTGGGAGGACTGGTGGTGTTCCCGCTTCAAACGCACGGGCATCATCACGAAATTCAGCATCGTCAGCCATCACAAACCTTACCGTTCCGCCACCAACCAACGCAGGAGATAATTGCGACTGCGTCGCTTGATTCACAAACAACACCCCAACACCCTGCGGACCGCACATTTTATGCGCCGAATACATGTAAAAATCGGGATTAAGCTCACGCAAATCAACCATCTCAAAGGGCGCTTGCTGCGCGCCATCAAGAACCACACACACGTTGTTTTCGTGCGCTTTTTGGATAACTTGTTTTAATAATTCTTTAGATTGCCAAACCGGCCCACAAACATTTGAATACGCCGCCACAACCAGCACTTTTGCTTGTGGCGAAAATACAAAATCGTCTAACTGCCATGCCAAGATTTGCGCGTCTGGATATACCCAGCGAATAGCCGCGCCTTTTTCTTGCGCAACCCGCAGCCACGGCAAATAACTTGAATGATGCTCAAAAACAGACACCAAAACTTCATCGCCTGCTTTCAAATGCTGCATGCCCCATGACCACGCCACTTGGTTACATGCACCGGTGGTCCCAGAAGTAAACACAATTTCTTGGGGAAACACGTTGTGCGCATCTGCAAATTGCATGCGAGCATTCTCGTACGCCACCGTTGTTTTGTCAGAAAATTGGTGTGCCCCACGATGAACCGTGGTAAAACCCTCGGCCGCGCATGCCGCGAGCGAGGTGAAGTACCGCTCAAAGGTCAAAGCTGTTGCCGCACTGTCCAAGTACACCACGTCAGGGTTTCTCTTAAAAAAAGAAAGGTCATTTTTTGCGATTTTTTTTATCACGCGCTAACTCTCGAAAAACAAAACTTACAGCTCTTTTTTCTATTTGACATACAAAAAACCCAAAAAAGCATGTAATTAAGGCACTATCCTGTAAAATACAAATACTTGATTACATATAACAAATATACGGTAGGCTAAATAGAGAATCGGAATTCTCTGAGTATATCTAACAACCGAAACGTGTACTATGAAGTGTGGAAAAACCAGCCTTTTTAAAAAAATGCGCGCATATAGCGTGTGGTTTTTTGCTATTTTTTCCCTCGTAATGGCATATTCTCCCATCTTGAAAGCTCAACCCCTCCCCAAACCTGTGGGCTCGGCCCAAATGCTGGGGTATAGAACAACCGTTACCCCATACACCTCTCTTCCAAACAGCGTTTATAGCGAAATCACCGAGAAATACAACATGCTTGAGAAGCTTAATCCTACGCTGTTTAACACATCTATTCTCAGACAACCCCATGCAACCCGAGTCTTTCTTGAGTATCTTCCGCGCCACCTTGGCAGCGGCGTGCACGGCTCAATTCCTTTACTTGCAGATCCATCCAAGAAAATTTCATTCACCTATTTTAACCGTGGCAGCAAAGAACTCATTGTGATGAGTGGCGGTTTTGCCAACCCTCGCGAGATGCTTGCGCCATTACTCGGCATTTTTGTCGATTATGACGTGGTTATTTTTGATCATATTGGTCACGGACTGGATCACAAGCCGAAATCTTGGTACGGCAAATTCTTTAAAATTTTTTTTGGTATCGATTTTTCTATCATTGAAAGCGGCGAACAAGAAGAAAGTGAACTTTTAAGCATCATCAAGCACTTCAGACAAAAGAAAAAATACGAAAAATTGTACGGCGTTGGATTTTGCTACGCTACGGGTATTTTATGAAAACCGCAGCAAACAACCCGGGGTTATTTGACAAGCTTATTTTGGATGGGGCATGGGAAAGCGGCGAAATGCTGCTCAAACGATTTGTTGAACGCCCAGAGCTTTTTTATGATCCACAACGCGGCACACCCTCAGAAAAAACAAAAACATACCGTTTTTACAGATGGATTACTTCCACTTGGCTGGTAAGAAAACATTTTAATGGAACGGCTGCCGACCTAAAACCGAATGGCCCAGCACTAAAAAAACTTGGCGATGTGCCCATGCTGCTCTTTCACGGCGTTAATGATTTAGTTATTTCAGAGGCACAGTTCAACGGAGTTTGGCACAATAAAGCAGGTGCAAAGACTGCGATCATAACCGATGCACGTCATCTCTCTAACCACATCAAGTACAAACAACTCTTTTCATGGTGCTCTAACTGCTTTCTGGATCTTGGCAACGAAGTACTTGAGTACTCGCTGTCATCGCCCGAAGCTCTTGCGCGAACATACGAAGAGCTTCGGCAATATAAAGAACTCAAACAAACAGCAAAAAAACACTAGCGAATACGTGCGCCATTTGGCATATCCTGCGTGAGAATAAGCGGCGAGAACGCTGTACCGTTATCAACACCTACCAACATTCCTTGAGAAATTTCACCACGCATTTTGCGTTCAGCCAAGTTGCACACAAAGACTGCTTGAACGGTCACTAACGTGCGATAATCAATCAGCTGGGCAATACCAGACAGAATTTGGCGCACCCCATGTGGACCAAAATCAACTTTGAATTTTAGTAATTTATCTGATCCAGCGAGTGGGGCCGCTTCTAAAATGGTACCAACCAACATCTCTACTTTTGCAAATTCATCAATCGTAATTTCAGGTGCTTTTACAACAACTTGCTCTGCTGGAGACTGTTCCACAACAGGTGCTTCGGTAGTTTTCATAGATTTTTCTTCCACAGGTTGAGGCACAGGGTTTTCTAATCGTGGGAACAACGGTGCTGCAAGTTGTTGCAACGTAAATGTTTTATTCCACGCCATGCGTCGCAATGATTCGGTGAGATCTTTACCTACTTCGCAAGTGATATGACTTCCCAACGCATCTGCAATCAATTGCATTTTTGAAGGCATCACCGGCCACAATAATGTTGCGGCAACTTTAATACCATGGCAGACCATAGAAATAATAGCTGCAAAGCGTGCTTTATCTTGCTTAACAACTTTCCATGGTTGTTGCACATGGAGGTACGCGTTAAGTTCATTAATAAATTTCCACACCGCGCCAAGCGCCAAATGATAGTTGTAATGACCCATTTCGTCACACACTGTCATTACGCATTCATGTGCACGTTCGCGCAGCACAACACCATCTTCTTCAAGTGCTTCCATCGGAGGCACAACTTCAAGACCGTTAGAAAGCGCAAGGACCAAGACACGATTCACCAAGTTACCAAAACTGTTTGATAAATCTGCATTGATAACGGTTGTCATTTGCTCAAGACTTACGCTTGCATCTTGCGCAAACGAAGTGTATCGCATCAAGAAATAGCGAACAGACTCAACCCCGTAAGTTTCTGCTAAAACAACAGGATCCAAAACATTGCCTAAAGACTTAGACATTTTGACGTCATTAACCAAAATATAGGAATGCACGAGCAACTTTTTAGGGAGTGGCAATCCTGCAGCCATTAAAAATGCAGGCCAATAGACTCCATGAAACCGGGCGATATCTTTACCCATGATGTGCAAATCTGCTGGCCACCATTTTTCAAAAGATTCGGCGCCCGAAGGAGAGTCTGAACCATAACCAACCGCACTAATATAGTTGGTCAGCGCATCACCCCAGACGTACACCGTGTGCGAAGGATCTCCAGGGAAAGGAATACCCCATGAGACAGTTTTGCGTGAGATACTCAAATCTTTGAGTCCACCTTTAACAAACTCGATGACTTCATTAAATTTTTCTTTTGGCTGAATGAAATTTGGATGTGCCGCATAAAATTCCAACAATTTGTCCGCATATGCCGAAAGCCTAAAAAAATAATTCTCTTCTTGCACAATCTGCACGGGACGCTGGCATGAAGGGCACAACGGCATTTGGCCATCTTTCACGGCATCAACATCGCCAACTACAAAAGTTTCATCTGGAACACAGTAAAAACCTTGGTAGGAAGATTTATACACATCGTCAGATGCGATAAGTTTTTCAATCAATGAAACAACCGCTTGCTCATGGTCAACATCGGTTGTTCTAATGAACTTTGAATACTCAATACCGTAGATTTCCCATGCTTTTTTAAATGGGGGGATCATACTATCAACAAAATCACGGGGCTTTTGACCAAGCTGCGCCGCTTTTTCTGCAATTTTCTGACCATGCTCATCGGTTCCCGTTAAAAAGAACACTTCTTTACCGCGCAGGGCATTCCAGCGAGTAGCAACGTCGGCAATAACCGTTGTATATAAAGTGCCAAGATGAGGGGCCGCATTTACATAGTAAATTGGGGTGGTGCAATAAAATTTATTTTTAGACATGTGTAAACGTACTCTCCCGTGGACAAAACGCTATTTCTTTCTTCGCGCACGTACCATTATAGCACCAAATAAAAACGACAACTACTTACGCTAGCGCGAGATACAAAGGCAGACAATGCCCGCAAACCTATGCGCACCGTAGCTTTTACCCCATCGCAAGCTCCATTGCCTAGAGAACTAGTCTTTCACTTAGGTGTACACGCAAGCCAATAAGATGTATGACCTGTATCGCCGATGCTTCACGCGAAAGCGGACCTATCTCGCCATAGCTCTTTGAGCGACGGCGGATTCTTGAACGACAAAACAGGTTCCTGTCATGTTACAAGTAACCTAGTTCTTGCTACAGCAAAGCACAACCGCACTACTCTATCTCTCAGAATTAATCGTTTTGCATCCACTAAGGAGTCGCGTATGCGTACCAAATACCCTTCATTCTGGGCGTACCTCAGCTTCGTGGCACTTCTACACACCGGATTTTCTCATGCTCCATATGGCCCAACAGACGCGTACGGAAATCCTGTTGATTCATACGGGAACCCAACCATGGGACCAACAGCATCAACCACGGGTTATGCAAACCCAAGTATGGGACAATACCCAGCCCCAACCATGCCCCCCGGCTATGGCACGAGCATGACGCCAAGCGCCAGCGCCATGTCCCCTGGAACAGATGCAGAATTACGGCGAGATACCATGGCAGTTGAAGCCGCAATGAGCCAACTTGCTGGTGGAGCTCTC
>Ga0214921_10001473_pt1 | contig 40095 bp, 38 predicted proteins | sample LL1505_MetaG_FD_177992 | JGI IMG/M metagenome (GOLD analysis project Ga0214921, IMG submission 177992) | Freshwater microbial communities from Lake Lanier, Atlanta, Georgia, United States - LL-1505 | ecosystem: Environmental > Aquatic > Freshwater > Lake | place: USA: Georgia | collected...
AATCGAATTACTTAACATAAACCATTATTTTTTCATTGGTTTCGCGATGACTGGTTGAATTCACATTTTTATTATACATCGGCTGCGAACTTTTCAATATAAAATATTTGGCAGATACTTTATTCATATCTTTTAATAAATCATATACATTTCCTGTATTTTCTGAACCATATCCAGACAAAATATAGCACATTTTTCCTCCTGGTTTCAACACAAAATAGCACAACTTAATTGTAGCTTCCCAATATTTGTCTAACCATTCTTCATATGTTTTATACTGAGTAGTACTTTGTTCTTTACCAGGATATAGTTCCAATCGATAGTAAGGTGGACTAAAAAATACAACGTCAAAATGGTTTTTATATTTATTCTTAAACACCTGATTTTTGGCCAATTGTTCGGATGGTTCTTGGTAAATATCTACTAGTTTATTCGGATAAAATTGGCTTGCAAATTTTTTCGTTTTATTGCATACGTTAGGAATTACATCCGTACCTACATATTCATAGACACTAGGACATTCTAAAAATCCATAACAATAAGACCCCCATCCCATTGTCGGTGTAAAAATACTACCACCTTTTAACACAGATTCATTCAGTGAATATACTAAATATGGGTTCATGATCGATGCGCGAAAATAGAATGAAGAAAAAACGCTACCCAATCTACCAAGATTCATATAATGCAATGCACTCGGTGTAAGCAATTTATAGTCAATAATTTCACGTATAAACAAATCTTCTAAAACAATTAAAAAAGAGGGTGTATTTTCAAACCCCGATTTTGTATTTCGCAAAATGTCCTTATAAAACATGTTTCGGATTACATTTTTGTAAACAACAAGCGAATTATTATCCATGTTTTTGTTTTTCATTGGTATATGTGATATGGTTAATTCGTCTGGTAATTTCATTGATACGTCATAAAATCTTTCCAAATATTCTGCGCGGTTAACTATATGATGAAACAGCTCTTTTATATTTTTCGTTGATACGTTATTCGATTTCATATAATCAACCAATGGAACCAATGTTTTGCCTCTTTTCACTGTTGAATTTTTTAAAAACTCAGCAAATGTTCCTGATTTTTGTTTATGAAATAGTTTTAAAAATTCATCCTTTGAAATAAAAAACATGTACTCTAAACTATATACTATATAATCATTAGGTTTATTTTTATATTTTGTATTTTGTATTTTGTATTTTGTATTTTGTATTTTGTATTTTTTTGTTGTTATTTACTTTATAAAATTATAATATCCACTAGTATACCTATTATAAATGAATCCAAAATATTGCATAAAGATAAATATGATAAAAGTCCATTGACACATTAAAACGACGATATCCACAAAGACCTCACAGTAAGTATATTTCATTTTGTATTATGTTTGATGCATTATTCAGCAATTATCTATTTTAAATCAATTTTTTATACAATATACATTCAATCGCATTCATGTAATCTTCATTTTTTATGTTTCATAACAATTATTATATTTTAGAATATAGAATTATTATATATATAACAATATATAATACTAATGCAAAAAATAATTTTATATGAATTTGGACATAATGGAGACTTATTTCATGTTATGCCTTTTATTGAAATAATTGTAAGTCAAAATCCAAATTTATTTTTTACGTTTCATATAATTGATGGGTTTACTGGGTATGATTCAACTTTAGATTTTCATTATCTGTTTCATGATATAATAAATAAATATAACAATACTAATATTGAACATTACGATATTCATAAAAATAATAAAAACATATGGAATAATTCACATCATGCACAAACATTTATCATTGATGATTGTATATTTATAAATCTTTTTTCTGTTTTGCTTCCTTCATTGAACGGATGGAACGCTGATTTAATAAATAATAATAGCGAACCTTGGTGGAATTTAGATAATAGAGTAAAATGGTTAAGTTATTATAAAGATTATTTTTTTAATATTACAAAAATAAATATCAATTTAAGTGCAATATCAAGATTAGATATGATGACAAAATTACCCAGAATAAATATGGACGAACATATAAATATAATAAAAAATCTAAAATATAAAACAAATATTTTTTTTTATAACCAATATGGAGGATGGGATTATAATCATACTGTTCATGAAGATAATATTATTTTTGAATATATATTGAACCATTATAATGATGTTAATATTATTACTAGTAAAAAATCAGATATTAAACATGGTAGTATTTATTGTGTAGAAACATTATTTGACAATAAACCTACCCCTTGCGGAAAAAACTTAATAATCAACGCGGAAATTGCTAATTTATGTAATATAATATTTTTTAGATTAAACGGAGGTACTGAATTTATATTTAGTAAAAATTATGTTAATAATACAAGTACTGAATATATTTACATAGGGAATATACAATATTTATCAAGAATACATAATTTACGACCTAACGTAATTCATTTAGATTTGATAAAATAAAAAATCTTCTGTATAAAATAATTTTTTATATTTTATACAGCAAAAAATAAGAAAAAGTGTAAAAAATATTCGAAGATACGACAAACATCAAAATATTCATTATATATACAATAATGAATATTTTCTAATTATTTACGTAATACAAATGATATAAGTATATTCCATAATAATATGAACTTATGCATTTATGTATATTATTTTTAGAATAATCAGTTAATCCAAACCAGTGTAAAATAGTCATATTAATCAAAATATTTCTATCATATTTATCAAATAAATCTATATAATTATTTATGTTATTATTAACGTTTACTGCAATATTATTTTTTTCATCGATTGTAAAAAAATGATTTTGATTATTATTGATTTCATCAAAACCACTCAATGAATAAACAATCTTACCAATGTCATATTCTTTCGGTCCAAACAATTTTGTATCACCAAAATATCCTCTAGGATCTATAAACCATATTTTATTATTTGTATCTATTAAGATATTCGACATATGTGGGTCGCCGTGAATAGTATTATACTCGCATTTTTCTGTAAAATACTTTTTAATATTTTCATATATTTCTTCTATTATATGAGTATGATTATATTTTATTTGAATGTTATTCACACTACATATATGATTAAAATAAGTTAACAAAGGATTAATATTATCAATTCTTTTCAAAACTTTATCATAAAATTCGATTCGGATATCCCGTAACAAGTCATCGTTTGATATAGTCAGTGTATCTACATTGTGAATTTTCTCAATTTCATTCAATAATTTGGTTATGATATTTTTTTCTGTTTTTATACACACATTATTAAAGACGTCAATTGCATTTTTTGCGCCAATAATTTTTTTCATTTTGAATGCATTTTCACCAAATTCAATAATTTCGGGTATATTATCGACAGCAATATATTTATAAAATGCCATTTCGTTCATGATTATTTTATTACCATATTCACAATTAGCACATTTTTCTATAATGGTATCATTTATATCTATCAATTCATTGAAGTACCTAATATTGTATAACTTTTTACTATGTATATGAGAACATAGTTTTTGATAATCCCCAATATCAGTTAATTTTTCAATTTCAAATGTTTTAAAATCACCGAAATTATCTTTATAACAATCGCAAATATCCATTTTCGGTTCAAATATATTTATATGATTGAACGACGCAAAATAATAAATACCTATGACATTTCCAAACGGTTTTTTAATAAGTGTATTATCAATTGCATCATATCTTCCATAATTTTTGTAGGTGAAAATGATACTGGTATCATCAAATATGTCAAAGGGTATGATTGATTCGGGAAAAATATCACACCATGTAATCAATATCTTTTTGTTAGTAAATTTACTGTTTTGTAGTGATTTGTGTAATGTATAACTATTTTCTTCGCCGTGATTACAATCTACATTTACAATTTCATATTGAATATTAAGTAATTTTAAATAAAAATCGACAATAATATTGTATTTTGAATCAATAACAATCAAAAACTTTTCAGCATACTTTCTCCAATAATCAACGATTTTATGCAATATATTCAAATTATCAATGTTCACCAATAATTTAGGTATGTGTTGCGTTATCGGTAAAAGTCGTGTTCCTTTACCCGAAGCACATATTACTACATAATCAATTATTTTATTTTCTATCAGATTATTCGCAATTGCTCTTTTTTTTTGGATTTTTGACTTGAAATTATTATAATCATCATTCATATTATATTGAATATTGTGAAATGTTTTCATCAAATTATAGTTATTAATAAATGAAAAGTTTAAATATTTTTTGAAATTGAATAATACTTCGTCTTTGAAAATGTTTTCACCACATATGTATATTTTTTTTTGATTCGCTAATAATAAACCGATCTCAATAAGAGAACCTATATGTTCCTTCTCATTTTTTTCCAAATATAAAATACCAAACTCTGAATTATTGATGTCATTCTGTATTATGTTGCAAATAGTTTCTTTATCATTGTTTGTGATATAATCTTTCGGTTTATTTACGTTTATCCAATTTGCTATGATAGGAAAATTATTTTGCAGTTTCAACCATTTTTCACGATGAACAGTTTTCGATGATATATAAAAGGGCAAATAATCAAATCGAAGTTTAACAGTGAAATCTGTAATATTATAATAATTATGTATTTTGTTAAGCGGCTTAATTGTATCGTAGTATACATAATTTTCATTATTAACTAATACACAATTATATATCACATTATAAGCAGATGCCCACCCTTTATATGAATCCTCGAATGCTATTATATCATGATTTTCTGTATCACGAGGTAATTTATCTAATAATTTTAAATAACATTCGTTGTTCGGTTTTCTTTTCGAACAATGGTATCGCGTAATAATTATATTACACTTCTTAAGGAATGAAAATTTATTAGATATCAAATTAAACATTTCTTCCGTTGTATCGGAAACAATACAGATGGTTTTTCCATGTTTTATTAATGTATGAAAAAATTCATAGAATCCATCGATCAGTTTTATATTCTCTATTTCGTTTTTATACAAATTATTTTTTTCGGAATATATACATTGATAAAATTCGGAGAACTTCTGTTCAAATGAGATGTCTAGGGAATGATGAATATTGCAATATTCATTCCATTCTAATTCATAATCCATTATTTTTTTGAATGCTTTTTTATAACAGTTATAATGTACATATTCAGAATCTATAATTACTCCATCTAAATCAAAAACAAATGTAGAGAAATTTAAAATATTCATTATATGTTGATAATACTTTTATTTATTACTATTAACGCAAAGAATATTTATTGATAAAATTGACAACGCATAAGAACAATGGTTCTGGTAAATTATTTATATCACACCATTTCCATTGAAAGCATTTTTCAGGTTCTCTCAATACCGGTTCTATTATTTCATTTATAGTATATAATTGATATAATGTAATATAATGTTTTTTATCATTGTAAAATATATCATTTGTATATCCATGATCGAGTGGTGTTATATCTTCTAAATTTATACCGGTTTCTTCCAACAATTCTCTTTTTCCACATTGTTCAGGGGTTTCGTTTAATTCTAAATGGCCTCCAGGAAAACACCATTCTCCGTGTCCATGAGAACCTTTTCGTTTTCCTAATAGTATTTTATTATTGTATTTTACTATAACCAATACGCCTACTCCTGGTCGAAACATATAATACTATACTACACATTTAGGGATTAACTACTTTATATATTTAATATTTAACAAAAATTGATAAACAATAAATATACTATAAGTTATAGAAACTATACTATAAACTTAATGCAATATCAATCATCAATTGAAGAAATAATGGACGAAATGGTATGTGATATCGAGTACCAATTTGATTTTGAAGACAATATTGAGTTATCGCAAATACCATCCTATAAAATTAAACACGTAACCTTCAATTATATTCCTTCTATTCGGGTTATACCAAATAAAGAGGATATTATTGAAAATTCAATTGCAAGAAAAAATGAGCTTTGGTGGAACAACCTTGATTATACGTGGTTTAGAATTTCTGCAAACAACGATATAATGCAATTTGTTCGTCGCTATCCCAAAGAGAACTTTGATAAAATACACAAAAGATTGTGGTACGAATATGACGAAGAATGTTATTCGGGACTATATAAATCGATAAACATTTGAAATGGAAAAACAATATAAAACTTATAAAAGTTATATAATATATTATAATGGAAAATAGTAAGACCGTGTATTTCAAAACAGATGACAACATAATCATAAATGAAAACTGTATAAGATGGGTAAAAAAAATGAGTGATTGTTTAGAAGTTTGTATCAAAGTATCGGGTTGTGATCTAAAAGAAAATGGAGATACGCATAAAATATGTAGATTAAATAATCCAGATAGTTATAATAAACTGAATGAACACTTTGGATAAAAAATTGTGTAAAATAAAATATGAATACGGTATAATTCATATTTTACACGCTCTAGGCAGGGTTTGAACCTGCGACCTCATGGTTAACAGCCATGCGCTCTACCGACTGAGCTACCAAAGCACTAATCATTTTACGATTATATTATTATGAATTATCTATAGAGATGATGTAGCTACCCTACTTGAATTTCTTGAACGTTTTCTTACTTCAGTAAAACCTTCAGATGAAGAAGCAGCAGCAACAGCAGCAGATCTACTATCGGTTCTTTCTAAACGAGGAACATAATTTTCACGAAATCTAGGCTGGCTTCTTGTAGGGTGTAATTGTTCATTTAGCTTTTGTGTCTCACACATTAACATTCCACCTAACATACCAGTAATATTGGATGAATGATACTCATGTTGTCCATTATCGGATTTAACCAAATCAAATTCTACATATTCACCTTGGACTAAGAATTTATAGTGTGATTGTTCAGATAAAGTAATTGCTGAATAGTGAGCAAAAATATCGTTTCCCTTTTGTTCTCCATTACATACTGTAATGAATCCAAAACCGGATTTATTATTAAACCATTTAACTTTACCAATTAACCTCTCACTAGACATATTACTGATATACATTACATCGTGCTATGTTTTTATATTGATTTCTATAAAACATTTTTTCTTATAACATTATATAGTATAGTATATACAAATGAATAAGTCTTTAACCACGAAACGCATTTTAGGAATTTCAATGAATAAAATAGTATCTATTGTATTTTTGATATTATCATTATTAATTTCATTGGCATTAACCAATGTAAGTATATTAGTTAACTCTAAAACCGTATCATTACCAAACGTATTAGACAATTCTGTTAATATAATACCCGATATGTAAAATTAACACAAAAACAGCTCTTTTAAAATGTAATAATTCGGCTTAGTATCATACTCTAATTCATAACAATACTTAAAATAATTATAAATAGAATCGGTTGTGATTTTACTTATATTTTCCCATTTTTTTTCTCTTCGTCTGAATATATTTTTTGTATGAGTTAAATGCGTTTCTGATACATTGGATTCATTATGTTCTATCATATTCGCGTTGTTCCATGGTAGTTCCCTATTACTTAGATATAAATACATATAACCCAACGAAATCAAATCATTACGTCTCGATACAGTATCACCACAATGTGTAAAATAGCTTACATATTTTGGTGTTCCTATTATATGTTCTGAATCGATTTTTTTCACATGTTCGCTATTTTCATCAATATAAATTGCAGATAACCCAAAATCGATTATATACAAATCCCCATCGTTAATCATAAAATTGTGCGGTTTAATATCACGATGGAGAACCCAATGTTTATGAATATTTTCCAAAATATCAATGCATTTTATCATAATCATATTCAATTTACTTTGATCTATATTTTTGTTATTTATGTAATCTTGTAAATTACACGAATAATAACTCATAATTAAACACGTGTATTCTTGATAAATTCCATACCAATATATGCTAGGTATATTCTTACAACCATTACATGCCAAATGATTTAATATAGTGGTTTCATATTTCAATATTTTATAAACAGAATCTACATCGCGTTTTTCGGTTTTTATTGCGACTTCTTCTCCTGTTTTTATATTTCTTCCTTTATATACAATACCAAATTTACCTTGTCCCAATACTTGTTCTATATTGTATTTCTTACCTATTATTGTTGTCGTCGTCGTATTTATCATATTATATTATATAACGTATAATTATCTACAAAATATATATAAAAATGAAATTAACTTTAGATAGTATTAAAAAACCAATTTATTTAATTTCTATAGGAATATTGTATTTAATGTATTTTCTAATATTCTTTGGTCTATTTAACATTAATAAAGAATATACACGATTATTGAGTAGTTTTATTCAACTCGGTATTTGTCTATTTTTAATAATACGTTTCAACCCATTCCGAAAACATGAATTGAGAGAATTCGATGGTGTGATTATTTTTGGAAGTGCAATGTTTTTATTAGCAAACTTGGGTATAACCGAATATATTGTTCAATTTGTAAGAAATAAAAGCTCATCATATATAACAAAAAATTGATTTATATTATATACAAATAACTGCAAAATAGAAAAAAACATGTCTCTTAATATAAGTACAAGTTCTGTACATGAAATAATAGCAGCCATTTTATTACTAGCCATTATAATTTTCGTTTTACGATTTTTTGGAAATATATTTTACGCTTTATTTTGCTATGGTATAATATGTTGTTGTAAAAAACAAGAATCACCAATTACGCCGATTGTGCATATTGTACCACCCATTTCAAACAACGATATTCATACAATTATACCATTTGCACAAGTAATACATACAGAGGAAAATAATGATTCATATAGTATTATTCCAATCGCTACAGAGTGCAAAAAGTAAACTACATACTATATAAATCAATTGCGTTTTCATGCCATTTATTTTTTGGATTTTTTGCTTTTTCTACATATCATTTTAGTTGTTCTATTACCTTTTCTCCTTTTCGTAGTTTTTCTGTAACTTTTACCACCGCTACTTGCTTGATTATTTGAAAGTTTACCAACATTTCGTTTAGTATTATTAAAAATTTCGTTTCCTTGATTTATTCCATAAGCAAGATTTTTGTATTCTCGATCCATCGCAAGTTCATTGGATATTTTAATGTTTCTTGAAATATAATCATTAAGATTGTTGTAGTATTCCTCTGGATTGAGTCGAACTGCCTCCTCAGCTGTGATAGGTTCTCCATCTATAGTCATTGGAAATTGTTCAACTAAAGTATCTGTTAAATTGTTTTCACTATATTTTTGTATTAAATATTCACGCATGTTTTTTAACCATTCAATATCTCTACTATATTTTTTGAATGATGTTTCGCCTACATTTTCTATTGCATATTTTAACAACATATTAATATAATTAAATTGTTCTTGTGGTGACGCCATTTCATTTTCACAACAATATTTTCCATTTTGTGTATATTTTGGATATTGATCTGGATTACAACCTAAACTTCCTGGGTTGCTTATATTAGATATATATTCAGAAAATGGAACAGCATTTTTGCTAAATTTGACATTTGGACCAGGTACACATTTTTTTTGTGTATTAATTTCTTCTTCATTAAATATAACTGCGTTTTTTTGCAATGATAAAGGAGGGAGTTCAGAGAAATTAGCAAAAACTGACATATATATATATATATATATACTTTTTACAGAGTGCAAAAAGTAAACTACATAAATCAAACAACAATAATATAAAATAATTTTTATATTATTAATATAAACCTATTGCAATAAATGAATTCTTTGGATATAAATCAAATATTCGAAGACGTCCAATCCGATAGTTCATTGTTAGCGGATCTGGATATAAATGTATTATTAAAAACATTAGACAGCGATAAAACAAGTTATCTTGAAAATAAAACAGTCGATGATTTTCTCAAAGAAAATATGGATGTAATTAACTCAATTGATGGTATTAATAAAGATCATATAAGAACAATATGTGATAAATTACTTTCATATCGTTATGTTGAAAATTTATTTGATTTGCATAAAGGTAAGCATATACGTTGGATTCGATTAAATTGCAATGATAAAAAATTAACAAATGGTGGAATTGTAATGAATATAACCTTTCTCGATAATGGTACTCATGTATTGTGTAGAAATTCGGCCAATAAATTCATTCAAATAAAATTCGATGATTGTGTTATTTTTCAAAAATTCACTATAAATGAACAATTAATATTATTAACATATCAATACATGTTAGAACACAATAATTAGTACCGTTTCTTTCGAGTAAATGATTTTACAGTATAATTTATATTTTTCACAGTTTTATTTTTCTTCGTAATCATATAGAAAAATTCTCGAATATGGTACATCATTTGTTTTGATACTGCTAAATCTATTTCGACTTCATTCTCACTTTTAACACTGGTATTTAAACTTTTATTTTTGATAAACCATTCATATAAAAAATCACTACACTCTGTTTTTACTATATTACGCATTGGAGTATTACAACAATTTACAAAATTTGAATTAATGAATCGATTGATGATTTCGTATGTCTTCATTTTATGATAATATGCTTTTGGTTGAATGTAATAAACTTTATCATTTTTCATTTTATCGTAATGCGTATTATCAATAAAGCAAATTTCGGTTTTTCTAGGAACTAATAGACATCGTATTAATTCATTGTATGTTTTATTATTCGTTGTGCGTCTTGGATCGATTATCTGTTTATTTATTTTAAACGCGCATATATAATCATCAAATAAACCGTCGACATTTTGTTTATTTTCCAAATATTGTATTATCATATTCGTCCATTGTTTTTGTAATCGATTATTCGTATAAATACATACTTTATCACATTCCCCCTTAACCTTTTTATAATACAAAAAATCCAAAATATTTAAAATACCATAACGCAAAAATTCGGGATATAATTCTAGCAATTCATTAAAATTTTCTTGTGTATTATTAAAAACAAAATAAGTATTTATAGTAGTATACTCAAGTAAGCCTCGCCATAGAATATCCAAATCACCAAATGATCCAATCGTTTCATCTAAATCAAAAACAATAACTTTTGAAGATGATGTAGATACACTATTTATATTGGTGGATGGTTTAATAAATGATTTACCTTTGTATACTTGTATATTGTTATTCTTGAACATAGTTTTATTTTATATATATATTGAAAGAGTTATACATACTCAATATATATTATATGAAGCCAAATTTATAATCCAGTTGAACCGAACCCACCGTCTCCTCTCGAAGTAGAAGATAATTCACTTTCATCCACTATATTAACATAAATTGGATAAAGCGATGGATGACAGATTTGTACTAATCTGGTATGTTTTTCAACAGTATAGAATTTTGTACCATTTTCCAATGGAAGCAATCTTAACGCAGCGATAATTGAACCTCTGTATCCCATATCAATAATTCCAGTATGATTTGCCAGCATTAATGGAGTCTTAGAAATACTTGATCGAGGGTGAACATTAAAGCCAGTTGGAACCATTTTTTTTAAGATAGAATCATAATTTACCATGGATGTTTTTATTCCCATATTAACAAATGTGGATTGATAAGGAACATTAAATAATATGTCCTGAGGAACAAATACATCAAACCCAGAATTTGGATATTCATCATTTAATATCTGAAAATTATGTTTATTAACATGTTCTCTGTAGAGTTCTAATAGTTCAGTGTTGGAATGATCGAGTGCAATATTTAAAACAGCAAAATTGTTTGCGTACTTTTGCACGAGGGCTTTTAAAATTGATTCGAAAACAGACATATTATACCATTAAACGTAAGGATCTTTTTATTTAGGTTTAATTTAATATAAATTGTAGGTTCTCTAAAAAGTAGGGGTCTATTATTAATAGTTTTTTTTTGGAATTGGACATTTTAAAAATGTCCATTTTTTATTTTATGAAAATACTTTTCCAAGGCCATTTTTTGAAAAAACGCGATTTTGCACTTTTTCAATTTTCGCTGCATTATGCAATTATTATTTATATCAAAAATTCGGCCCTTTCCATAATGTTTTTTTGATGTATCTTTTTTCCGCGGAATTTTGGCGCCCAAAATATCTGGGGTTATTGTAAATGGATCCCAAAATTCCGCGGAAAAAAGATACACGAACTGATTCTATTTTATTATATAACGATAAATGCAGTGATGAATATACAGATAATCCCGAAAATGAAAAAGTTGTATCTTTTTTTGGTGTTGAAAATGGATCCCATTTAGACAATTCTGGATCCCAAAATTCCGCGGAAAAAAGATACATCTGCGAAATATGTAATTTTATAACAACTCGAAAACAAAATTATGATAAGCATTTGCTAACAAAAAAACATGTATTAAATGTACATAACTGCACAAAAAAACCAAATAAACAATTTAATTGTCATGCATGTAATCTGATATTTAACAAAAATATAGATTTAGTAAGACACTGTGAGAGTAAAAAACATCTCATTAATAGTGGTCAAATAAAGAAACAAACCACGTTTTACTGTAATATATGTTCTCTAAATTTTGACAAGAAATCAGCATATAACAAACATATATCTAGTAAAAACCACACAGTTAAGTATAATGAACATAATGAAAAAAACGAAACATACGAATGCAGCCATTGTTTTGAAAAATTTACAGAATATTCAATGTATAGTATTCATACAGAAAAATGCTATACGATACATAGTTGCGAACATGACAGTAGTTCTCAAAAAAATACAACTTTAACCATAAAGAATAACGAAACACATAAAAATTCAACTACGGGAGCTACTACTGATTACATTGAAATAATTAATAAGCTTTTAACTGAAAACCAAGATTTGCGAAATTTCTTAATTGATCAATCCAAAGAACAAAATGACATTATGAACAAATTAGTTGAAATTACAAAAACAACGTCGATAACAAATGCTACAATGACAAATAATATAAACGGAAATTTAATAAATAACAACCAAAAATTTAACATTAACGTATTTTTAAATGAACAATGCAAGGATGCCATTAATTTACCGGAATTTATAGAAAACATAGAAGTATCTCACGAAGATTTGGAGAACAATGCTCAATTAGGATTTGTGAATGGTATTTCTAAGATTATTTTAGACAATTTAAAACAATTAAGTATTTACGAACGTCCAATACATTGTACTGATCTAAAACGCGAAACGGTTTATGTAAGATGTGATGATAAATGGTCAAAAGAAAATTCAGCGGATAAATTAAGTACAGCAATACGTGATATCAGTTATAAAAGCATTGGTGTATTAAATGAATGGAAACAATCTAACCCGGATTATCAAGATATTAATTCAGAATTTTCGGACAAATGTATTGTTATGTCAAAAAATACATTAGCTGGATATGAACGCGATACATATTATCCAAAAGTAATAAGAATAATTTCAAAAGAAACAGTAATTGACCGCAATTCTATAGAGAATTAATTATGCCATACTATACAATAAAAAATAGTTTATATAATTTTTATTGTATTTTTATATTTTTAATTAGAACCCCATATTATAATCATCATCACATACTGTAGTATCACCTTGTTTTATATTGGAAATATTGTTTTTAATTTCAATGTTATTCTTGGAACAATTTCCGTATACAGTTTCTTGTGCTACGCCAAACATTTCTTCAATGGTATTTGTCTTTTGTATTGGTTTATCATCTAATTTATTCATTTCATTCATATCTAATACTAATCCAAAAGAACCAGTACCATAATTACCATATTGTCCGCACATTACACTAGCAGATACACCTCGCATTTGATCAAAATCTGCATGTCTGGCTGCATTTAATAAGACCTCTGTATGAACTTCAAATGTAGCTTTGGCAATTGGTCCGATATCATCATTCAATAATCCTGATCTAAATATTGGAACCATATCTTTATTCATAGTCATTCTATCACATAATAAACTCAAATGATGGTAATTAATATAGGCATCACTACTTTCCATAACTTCAACAATTTCATTGTATAGTGTTTGTCTGGCGGCTTCTATACCTAAAACGTCATATATTTCACGGATATCATTACTATAGGTTCTTTCATAATCAATATAATCCAGACCGAGTGCATCCAATAAATTGGTTCCTGTTGTATCTAATATCCAAGTATCCTTTCTTACAAATTTACCTTCTTCTTGAACAACCATATTTTGTAATTTACGCGGTAATACTTTTTCAATCTTATTAACACCACGCAAAACAACATTTTCCAATAATGCATCTTGGAAATTTTTAAGCATATAAATTTCATCAGATTGATCCAATGTATTTGCAATACGTTTCTTTTTACCAGCTTCATTTAATACACGAATTCTGAATATCAATTTGTCTTGATTATAATCTGCAAATATGCAACCAATATTATCTCCATTTGAACTATTTTTAATTGCAAAATGAATGTCATCCATGGTTATATTTTTATCTAACATAACTTCGGCATCCATCTCCATACGAATAATCCATTTTGATTTTGAACTAGCACTTTCGTTTTGTTGATTAATACATTCTTCTAACATATCTTCAAATTCATAATATTGTTCTAATAGAATACGATCATCTTCAATAAAAGTACTGCGCTCATTTGGATCAAAACATATTTGAATTGATTTAACTACATCGACCAATTTAGTATATTCAATCATATTAGCATATTTGGCAGCTTTATCTTTATCGCGTTCATCAATAGACTTTAAATATATAGTTAAAGATGGACTTTTTGGATTTTTTGTAAGACGTAATAATTCTTCTATACGTGGAACACCGCGAGTAACATTAGATTTACTAGCTACACCTGCCAAGTGAAATGTATTCAATGTCATTTGTGTAGTAGGTTCGCCAATACTTTGGCCGGCAATTACACCAACCATTTCTCCTGGATGAACAATCGATTGTTTATATTTAAGAATAACTGTTTCTAATAGTAAAATCAAGGCTTTTCTATGAAAACGTTTATTAACTAACAAATCCTTTGGTGATAAATAATAATAATACAGAATTTCAAATAATTTATTTGGTTTAACGTATTCTATTGTTTCAAGGCGTCTATAATATTCTTCAATTAATTGGAATGCTTCTAATGGAGTTATATCTACAACGGAATTTGCACTTAAACTCAATTGACCTTGAATATTAGCGATATTATTTGGGAATGATACAGGAATTTTAACTGTATTGTCATCTTTGTTTTTAAAAACAGACTTAACGATTTTCTCTCTATATTCGATCATTTTATTTATATTTTTTTTACACATAGCACGAGTTTCTTCGCGTTGTTTCTTCATTCTGGCTACAGTACCTTTGCTGTAAATACTTAACAAATCCTTATCATAATCATTTAATCCAATAATATCATAATGCATATAAATCTCTTCTAAATTCATACCTACAATCGGTACAACTTGATTCTCAACCCGGGTTGTATCAATTCCATCATCACCATATGCAAACTGAACGATTTTACCTTTGTTATTGCGAACTGTCATATCATACTCGACTTTTAAATCTTCAAGACCTTTAATTAATCTACGTTGAATATACCCAGTTTGGGAAGTTTTAACAGCAGTATCAATAAGACCAATACGACCACCCATTGCATGAAAGAATAACTCTGGTGCAGTTAATCCTGAAATGTATGAATTTTCAACAAATCCACGCGCATTTGGACTATCGTCATATTTATTGAAATGTGGAAGTGTTCTGTTATCAAAACCATACGGAATACGCTTACCATCAACATTTTGTTGTCCAAGACCGGAAATCATTTGTGATATATTAAGCATATTACCCTTTGAACCAGAATTAACAATCATTAAGAAACGATTATCTCGACTCAAACTTCCACGAGCAATTTTACCAGATTCATCCATAGCTTTATTTAATAATTTATTCACTTGAATTTCAAATTCAGTTGAGTTCGAATTTGCAGTATTATTCTCAAAAATACCCAAATGAACTTTGTCGATTAAAGATTGCACTTCTAATTTTTGTCCAGTAATTGCTTGAACAATACTTTGTTGTGTATTTTTATCGGCAATCAAATCACTAATACCTACACTAAAAGAACTTGTTTTCATGTACTCAGTGACAACATTTTGTAGGTCATCAATATAATTAGAACAAGCCATATGACCATAATCATTGAATATTCTATGGAGAACACCTTTTGTAGTAGCAGCTAATACTTTTTTTTCAATTTGACCTCGAATGTATTTACCATTACGAATTTCTAATACATTATTGGAATTTTCGTAATCTTCTTTATTGTCATATAGATTAGTTGTATATGAAAGGGTGATTGGAGGCGTAATTTGGGAAAGAACTTCAAAACTTGAAACATTTTTCCCAGCATCGCGAATCGCTTTTGTATTTACATTTGAATACATCATTAACAAGTTCATTGCATCTCTTGGTGTTAAATTAACATTTGCTCTTGTAAATCTGTAAGAACCCAATAACGAATCTTGATAGATACCAATAATAGGCGCATTTGCTGCAGGACTTACAATCTGATATGGAATTGCAGCTAAGTGTCTTAATTCTGTTTCGGCTAATACATTTTGTGGCATATGCATGTTCATTTCATCACCATCGAAATCCGCATTATATGGACGGGTATCACCAACATTCATTCTAAATGTATCACCTTGTTTCATGATCTTAACAATATGACACATCATAGACATTCTATGCAAACTGGGTTGACGATTGAAAAGAACCGCATCACCATCTAACATATGACGATGAACAATGTCGCCATTTTCTAGACGAATTGAATTACGGTCAACATATCGTAATGATACACTTTCTCCATTCTTCTTTTCCAATATCTTGGCGCCGGGATATACATCTGGACCATTTTGCACTAATTTCATTAAATAATCACGATTTCGATCATTAACAACAATTGGTTTTGTAATATTTTTTGCAATTTTCATTGGAACACCGAGTTGTCGAATTGATAAATTAGGGTCGCCTGTAATTACAGAACGAGCACTAAAATCAACACGTTTCCCCATTAAATTACCACGAATACGACCATTTTTACTATTTAAACGGCCCATAATACATTGATATGGTCTTCCTGAACGCTGGGCTAATGGTGCAGCACCCTTGGTTTTATTATTCACAATCATTGCTACAAAATATTGTAATAAACGGGATAATCCATCGATTACATTTGCAGAAGCATTTGCATCGATTTTTTCTTGTAAATCTTTATTTGTCTTTATAATATTAATGTAAATATGTGTTAAATCATCTTCACTTCTTTGTTGTGCATCATGTTTAACCGAAGGACGAACTGCAGGAGGAGGAACGGGCAAAACTTGACATATAAACCAATCTGGTCTTGACCATACTGGACTGAATCCCATAAAATTAACATCTTCATCACTTATTCTTCTAAAATTTTTTAATATAATTTCAGGAGTAAGTCTAATATTAACTTTTTTGTTTTCTCCAGTTTCAGTCTCAATGTTTTCCCAAATAGCATAGATTGATGCCATTTCTTCCAATTTAATTTTATCAGGTTGTTTGCATCCACACCCATCGTCGGTTTGTTCTCCGCAACGTTTAACTTTAGCGGCTAATTTTGATACATAATCCCAACGATCTTCTGATTTCATTGCAAGTGCATGTATATGTTTAGTTTTATTAATTAATAAACGACTACATTTAAAACAAACACATTTTGATACCTTCATAATTTCTTTTATATGTTGCATAAAGAATACAGGACGTGCTAATTCAATATGTCCAAAATAACCAGGAGTATCAATATATGTGTTTCCATCCGTAGGACAAATTGTACCTGGTTCCAATACACCCATGCGTGGATCAAATAATCCACCAATTACAGGTTTATTATTACTATAAGTATCGCGTGAAGTAATTTCAACTACTGAATTTTTACGAATTTCTTCAGGCGATAATATACTAAATTGAATACCGATAATTTTGGATGGAACCTTGTTATCACTCATTTTGGTTTTGGACATGACTATAATATAATATATTATTTGTTTATATTATATTATTCGTTTTTATTCTGTTTCAATTTTTTTTGAAATCTCTGAAAACGGATATTATACTAAATTATATCATAAATTATAAAGTGATTGATTTGTAGAAAAATTGATTTTAAAAATAACTTACAGATAAAATATAATAAATAAAATTTTATATTTGAATATACAACAACCTCGTTTAATTACAACTCGAATTAACAATGGCACGTTTCAACAACAAAAACTCAACCAAGACTTCTGTTTCAAACAAAACAAAGTTAAGAAAAAACAAAGATTCCGATTCCGATGATAGTTCAAATTCAGATGAATCTGAAACTATTGATGAACTTGACAGCGAAGAAGAAGAAGAAGAAGAGTCTGAATATGAAACTGTAAGTGAAACTGAAGAAGAGGAAGAAGAAACAACTGATTCTTCGTATCATCCTCCTCGTAAATCAAAACGTAATTCTAAACATAAATCAAATCGTAAATCAAAATATGAAGATGAAGATGATTCAGAAGACGATGAAGACGAAGATATTACACCACAACAAGTTAGAAAATTAGCATCGAAATTATTTCCATCCAAATATATAAAGGATAAAGTTAAAAGAGATGAAGAATTGCAAAGTAAAAAGAAGAGTAAATCCAGTAAAAAAGATAAGAATAAAAAAACAAAAAAAATGAATAAAAAGAGATATGAAGAAGAGGATGATTCTGAAGAGGACGAAGAAGAAGAGGATGATTATGAAGAGGAAGAGGACGAAGAACAAGATGAAGATGGTAAAAATATTAATATTATATTTGGGTTCGGAGGAGATTTTGATGAAGACGAAGAAAATGAAGAGGCTGCATTGGAAGATGAAAACGAAGAATGTGATAGTGATGATGAAAAAACGTTTATGAAAGAAACATATGTTCAATTAGAAATACCAGAAGATGTTAATAATGATAACAAAGTTTCGAATAAAGATAAAAAATACAAAAACAAAAAGTCAAAATCCAAAAAAGATAAGTCAGATAAAAATAAAACAGAAAACAGTGAAGATGATGAAACACGAGCAAAGTTTGAGAGTGAATATGCTGATTTAGTTGATATGAAAAAGTATTTAACGGATAAATTGCAAAAGAAGCCTAATAGTAAAATGTTATTAAAATCACTGGATAAATGTAAAGAGTCCATTCAAAAACTGATTAAAAAGACACGAACTAAAAATACAAAAGAATATCATAAGTTAATAAATGCACAAAAAAATAAATTTACAAGTGAAATTGATTATTTCAAGAAAAATTTTTCAAATAAGGAACAATTAAAAATAATGAATGATTTGAAAGAAATCAATAGTCATATTCAAATCGACAAACCATATAGAGTAGCATTATTGGAATCACAAATTCCTACAAAATACAAAGCTACTGTAATGCAAAAGCTGAATATGTTGAAATCAATGGATCCAAGTGATTCAGAGTATTATAAAATAAAGAATTGGGTAGATACATTTATGCGCATTCCATTTGGAAAGTATAAAGCATTGGATGTTAAACTATCTGATGGATTAGATCATTGTCATAATTTCATGGAAAATGCGATGGGCACATTGGATAATTGCGCATTTGGATTAAATGATGCCAAAATGCAAATTATGCAAATGGTTGGTCAATGGATAGCGAATCCATCTGCAATGGGGACAGCGATTGCGATCAAGGGTCCAATGGGAACTGGTAAAACTACATTAGTTAAAGAAGGTATAAGTAAAATATTAGGTAGAGAGTTTGCTTTCATTGCATTGGGTGGTGCAAGTGATAGTAGTTTCTTAGAAGGCCATTCATATACTTATGAGGGAAGTAGTTGGGGTAAGATAGTTCAAATTTTAATTGAAAGCAGATGTATGAATCCTGTAATATATTTTGACGAATTGGATAAAATTAGTGATACTCCGCGCGGTCAAGAAATTATCGGAATTTTAACACATTTAACGGATACAACCCAAAATTCTGAATTTCATGACAAGTATTTCTCAGACGTTAATTTTGATTTGAGTAAATGTTTATTTATATTCAGTTATAATGATGAATCGAAAGTTAATACAATTTTAAAAGATCGTATGTATCGCATTCAAACAAAAGGATACAACACAAAAGAAAAGATTACAATCGCCAATAATTATCTATTACCAAAGATTCGCGAACAAGTAAGTTTTAAAGAGGGAGAAGTAATCATCCCAACAGAGACATTAGAGTATATTATTACAAACCAATCAATGACCAAGAGTGAAGATGGCGTTCGTAATTTGAAACGTTGTCTTGAAATTATTCACACCAAATTGAATTTATTCAGATTGGTTAAATCTGAAAAAAACGTTTTTACAAAAGATATGGATATAAAAGTGGAATTTCCATTCACTGTAAGTAAAAAGGACGCTGATATATTTATTAAAAATGAGGAGACACAAAATCAAAGTTTATTAGCAATGTATGTATAAATGTATGTATAAATGTATTATTTGTAAAGTGAAATAAACCGTAAATTACATAATATGTTAATATCAAATAAAATAATATATTATGAATAATGATGAAATAATAAATGATTTACTAATTGCAGTTAGTTCAGCAAAAAAGTGCCTTAGTCTTATACCTGAATCCAGACAAACAACTGAATATAGTGATTTAATTAATAGATTAAACATTTTTTTATTGAAATATTGTTCTCATGAAATTGTCGAAGATTATATTGATTTAACTCCAGATAAAGGAAAAACCATAAAATACTGTCTTCATTGTATGAATACGTTTGATGTTTGATTTTTACATTTACATTACATTACATTACATAATTTGTATCAAATAGTATATAATTACATTTTCAATAGTAAAATAGTAATAGTATTGAAAATTTATTTATTTATTTAGGGTTGAACTACCAATTTGAAAATCTCCACCAGTTGAATTACCGCCTCTTGTTTTCAATAGGTTAAGCTGTTCTTTGGTTAAACATAATCCGCCTCTGGAGTTATGTAAGCCGGATGATCTAGAATCACATTGCAAACTACCAGGGGTTTGTCCAAAAGGGTCAATTGTTCTTTCATTTTCATAAGGAGATGGTTGTAATCCTTGGAAACCTTCAACCTTTTTAGGTTCTTCTTTCTTAGATTCATCTTTATTAGGTTCGGTTGTTTTTGGCTCAGCTTTTTTTGTTTCTTCCATTAACTTTGCTAATTCTTCTGCTAATTTTTCGTCATCTGTTTTAGGTTTTGGTTTATCTGTTTCAGATGATGATGATGATGATTCGGTTTTCTTATTATCACTATCGTTCTCCATACCTTCGTAAACAAATTGCTTAGAGAAAATGGTACTTGGTGAATATGGCATTACTTCTACTGCAAAATATGACAATGATAACATAATTACGATTACAAGAACAACTGCTAAAATAACTAATTGAGTTGTGATTTTCATTTTATTATATATACATAGTAAGATAAAAATATAGATTTTTGCTATTGCTAAATCTAATATCCCAATTTATCTAAAATTTCTTGTGATTTTTCAAAATTAGAATTTAATGGTCCTGCTGCGTCCACTTTTATTTGAATTGGCTTAACTTTATTAAAATCGAATTTTTTTGCATATTTCTTTATAAAATCCGAATTATTCATGATAGTATCATAAATAGAATTATATAATTTATGAATTGGGTCAATTACTACAGTTAATGTTGGTGTTATGTATGCAATATTGATTTGATATTGTAAATTTTCCATAGTTTTGGTCAATCCATTAACATATGTGCTTATACGTTTGGAATATAAATCATAAATTGTATTCATAGATACAACATTTGCTAAATGCATTTTATTCGTTTTCTTAATAGTATCTTTAAGGTTTTCAATCGTAGTTCTGGTATTTATATATGTATTCTGTAAATCTACCATCATATTTGCATTTGTTTTTATTAATTTTGTTTTATAATTTTCATATTTATCACGCAAATTATCTACATCATTATTATATTCATTTAATTCATAGGTAATAGGTCGAAGTTTTTCAAATAAGACTAAATTTAACATTTTATAAACTGTATCCATTAAAGTATCTCTGCTATTTCCCATAAAAATAGATCTAAAATCAGGTGGCATATCAGAGTGTTTATTAACCTTAATCATAATGTTAGAATATAATTTAAAAAAAATAAATAATGCAATTGCTAATATAATATATGATAGGTATATGTTAGTATAATTTAATTTTGAATATGATATAGGATTTGAATATGTTATGGTTTGTAGGTTATCCATATATATATTTATATATATATAGATACGTTTTTTACTCTGTTTTGCGCGTTATTCAATATTTTCTGTTTTAGATGTAGATAATGGTGAAACAACACTGTTAAATGCGTTTATCATTTTTGATAATGAACTATCTTTTAATGCCTGTGTAGAAGTTATGGCACCATTATTCATATTTGTGCTTAAAACAATCGCGCCGAGAATTTTACTAAGAGCATTTTTAACATACAATATATTTTGTTGAATACCCGATGTCGCATCAAATAACTGTGAATTAATCGAACTACCCATATCCCCTGCATTCTTTTTAGATGTAGCTACTTTCATATTCAATTCATCTATATCGTTATTAATGTTAATTATTTTTTTATTCACTGGCTTTAATGATTTATCAATTGTTTCTTCTTGGCTTAATTTGATACATTCGTCTAATGTTTTTTTACTATCTTTACCAAATAAAGGTGCTACATAAAATGCGCCACTTTTACATTTTACACTATCCCAATTTGTATATACATGAAGATAGTACATAATAAACCAATATGTGAAAAATATAATAAATATTACTAAAAGAATAGATGTTGTTTTTAATTTAGGCTCTAAATAATAAAATTTATTTGTAGGATTCATTTACTTTACTATATAATAATAATATAGTTAAAAAATTACACATTACACATTTGATATTTTTGTAAGGTTAATCAAATAACAATTATAATTATATATTTATGATAACGTATATTTAACACGTAAAATACATAAAAAGGTTATACTTATACTATATATAGAATGAATAACGAAGACCGTTTAAATTTGAAGAAGTTGATTAATGAAACAGAATGCGAAAATAACACTGATAATATTCGCAAACTAAAGCACAGTTCGCTTATTCGTAATGATATTATGAAAATGCAAGAGTTAAAGAAAAAACATGCACGTGTAAGGAAAAATGAACCAGACCGTTTCTTAAATTTATGTCAATCACAATGTAGATTTCTATTTAATAATTACACTGATATTTTTCATAAAGTATATAAGGACGAACTGGATTTCAATATTATGGGAAAATTGCTCGACGTTCTCAAAAAAATAGAGGATGGTTTAGTTGATCAACATGAAGGTTCTGTAATGGTTGGAACTATTTTAAAGGAATTGTACGTAGACTCTGCAATGAAACGAGGCCAAAATATCGAAAAAACGATTGAACCCACACCACCACCTGTATACACTGAAGGAAAACAAATATCTTGGAAACAGTATAAACAAATCAAAGAATAACCCACCGATTGTTTGTAAATAATAATTATAATTTCTTAACTATAATTATTCGTAAAACCTAATTTGTAGCTTTATTCGAATATTTTTGTGATATACTAGGTATAGCTACATCGTATGGTATATTTTGGATATAACTATCAATATTGAATGGTTTCAATTCTGCAAAATATTCAGGTTTCATAGACGAATCCAATAATAAAATTTCACTATCCATTATTTTATATTCCATATTTGTTAAATTTAAATAAAATTTTGGTTCTAACATAAAAGACCGAATACGTCCAAATCGTATTAATTCGTCAGATAAACGAATATAATATGTTTTTTCATTATCTGAACCTATAATCAAATTTAATTTTGGAATTTTTATAACACATGAACCGTCTGCATTTGATACACAATATGCTTTATCTCGGCAATTAATATAACAATTCGATATCTCTTTTAATAATTGAATACGTTCTTTTTCTATATCTTGAAACAAAAATGAATCCTTTGAAATGGTTTTTAAAATCGTAGCTATTTTTTCCAGTTTTTCTTTATAAGAATATACTTGTGAATTTAAAATAGAGATAATATCTAATTTATGTTTTCTATTCTCATATTGAGATAACAATGTGCGTATTGTAGTTCGAAAAACTGAATAAAATTGGCTTTCCAAGTCTACATTGCGCATTGTTTTTACACGTTCTTCGTCATGTGGTTGGCGTGTTGTTATATGTTTATCGGCTTCAATATAATCTGAACCATTAATTAATTCCAGACCATCATCAATAATTACATTATTTAGTTCAATAGAAGGATTTATTTTTATAAATTGATTTGTATCAGTAATAATACCTATAACCATATATTTATTTGATAAGCTGTCGTATTCTACAACTTTTTGTTTAGGAACGCAATTAATTTTGCTTTCAGTTATTTCATTCACTTTTAATAACAATTTTATTGTGGTGTCATAATCATTCCACATATAAGAATAATCGAAAAATTCCATATCGATATCGATATCTTCCATAATAGAAGATGGAGAACAAGGTATAAATATAGAACCCGAACCTTCTTCTACACTTACATTAACAATAAAACCTACTAATTTCGAATTATAATTTACAATCTGTTTTTCAATTATGATATTATCTTTATATTTTTCAATTATTTTTAGTATTTCTTCTCCTGTTTTATTGCGTTTAAATTTATACAATCGAGGCAGCAAGCTTACTTTTGGTTTGCAATAATTATCTGTATAAGTTTTTACAACTTCGAGAACTTGTTTTATCATATTATTTTCTTTAACTGATTTTTTATAAAATAACTTCATCTCGTGGTGTTCTCCGTCTTTATTCTCAAATAAATATACAGGTTCGTAAAAATCACCTTGTTTGATTATAATCATTGTTCCTTTTTTATCATCATATTTGTTTTCATTATAATAGTTAGTTGGACATAATAATTCAATTGAATCTTGTTCATATATATTTAAAATAATAATATTAATACCACGTTTTAATAACTTTGAATTTGGTTGAGATAATATATCCCATATATACGTATGGTCTATATGAGACGATTCATCTATCAAGAAATTTAAAAAATTCTCATAGGATGCGATTGTTTCTTTTAAGAATGAAATCTCATATTTGTTTTGAGGATCATTTTCTAGAATAATTTGGGCAAAATCAGAATCTTTGTATTTCTCAACATTAATATCATTTTGTTTATAATTTTTTGGCTTAAATATGGATACCAAAGAACCGTTTTGGTATTTAATAAACATATCTAATGTAATTGCATTATAGATAATAGTACGCATTTGAATTATAGTTGGAGTTGGTATATCATTATCAGATGCATAAATATCGGCTATACACCCTATAAAAGATTGATTTATAGTCTGTTCAACGCCATAACGTAATAAACATGGGGTATTTGGTTTAATCGTGGACGGATTTGTTTTAACTACATATTTCCTATTATCTATTTTAAAAAAAGATTGGGCAGCGAGTGGTAAAAATCCCCATCGACTTTGTTGAACAGGGTATTTATTTGCATCAACTACATAATTGCTGATTCTTACAGTTCTTTCATCTTGTTTTTCTTGTTGGCGTTTAAAACAACAAGGAACTGAATATCCATCTGGATGCTTATCTTTTTGCAATTTAGGATAATGTGGTATATATTCTCCTTTTTCATTTAAATGTTCTCTTGGAGCATTGAATTCATATATGAAAGCACCTTTTGGTATGACCGAGTTTTTTTTTGGAATTATAGCATTTGGATTTGTTTTTAATATTTCATCAACTTCTTCTTGCGTTAAACTTACATTGGATTTAAATGACCAATATCTAGGACATATATACCAGTATGGATTATTTGGATCAGACCCGTATTGAATGGCTGTTGTATAAGAACCTTTATGATTTTTATCAATGTTTTCTTTTTCAGCATTATTTAATATAACTGGTTGGCGTAATGCGGCTGGTGGGCATACTCCTGAATATCGATTGTATTCACCAACTTCTGTTTTTAATATAAGTTTTGGGTCTCGTTCTTCAATTCTACGTTGAAATGGATTTGGATTTTTTAATTTTTTTCCTTCTACGTTAATTTCTAAGTCATCTGGGCCTTCGCCACCTTCAATTTCTTCTTCCTCCTCATCGACATCCATACCGAAGACTGATGGAGATGCAGATTGATTTTTTGTATCGTTTATTGGTGATGTATTTTCATCAACGTCCATTCCGAAAAAACTGTCATCGGCAGATTCATCTGATTCGATGGACTCTTTCTTTTGTGTTGTTTCAACTGAATCTTCTTTAAAAAAATCACTGTCAATACTATTATTATTGAAGTCAATCGCTTGTGGAATAACCGGCGCGATTGCGACTATATTTTGAATATTTGTTTTATCTACATCTTCATAATTAATTTTCTTTTTACAAACAGATTCGATATGTTTTAAGCTTACTTCACTGCTATTTGGTGCCTGATATATTCGCAATATACTATCAAAATAAATAGATAAAACTTCGATATATTCAATTGCGTTTATATTAGATACTTCTAATTTCAGTTTATTTTCTATAGGAAATAACTTGATTGATACAGGGAATCCAAAATTTTCTATTATTTTATCATTAAACATTATATGGCCTTTGAAAAAATCGATTACTCGGGTTTTTGCATCTTGTTGGGTTAAATCAAATTCATTCATTAATGCTTGTATTATATTATCTCCTGCTTCAGTTAATTTATTTTTTTCGATTGTAATAAATTCATCAATCGGATCCATTTCTTGATAATTTTCTACACGTTTGAAAATTAATTTTGCACCGTCCGCACCGGATATATTCGTATCTTTTATAGCAAAAATACTTGATATGCAACTTTTATATTTTTCCAGGTCCATTTTTTTCGTTATTGAAATACTCGATGTATATTGAATGTTATTGATAATAATGTAATTATCATGTAATGTAGCGAATCGACGAATTGAATATCCAGTTTTATTTAAAAATTCATTTATATTATCAATGACTGGATTTAATACTTGTAATAGTATTTGATTTAATGACGTAGTAGTTATTGGTGATAATAAAGATGATTGTATTTGTACATTTCCATCACGGTTAAAATGGATATACAATTGAATTGGAGAACCTTCAAATATGGTTTTAATTAACAATGAAATATTACCCGATTTTCCAATTTCCTTTGAAAGTTTTAATATTTCAGAAGAAGGTAAATATGGAATTTTTTTACCATTTTTAGATAATTTTTCACTATATAATCTATAGATGTTCTCACGTCTAAATCCAGGATTGTATTTTATAAATGGGATTTCTTTTGTAGAATGAATATTTTTAAAGATAGCATCTAATGGTAATAAATTAACAAATTCCGTTTTGATTGTTATATTAAATGATTGTATTCCACTATCAAAATACGAGAACTCTGAGTCGGATTTTTTTGAATTGTATATATCATAAAACATATCAACAGTTTCATATAATTTCCACGTATCATCAGTAATGTTTTTTTTTGTATCTTCTAATAAATATTGTCTCTGTTCAAGCAATGTAGATACATTTGTTATATTTTCTTTAAACAAAAATGGAAAATACATTTGTGATACTAACGAAGTATCTATGTTGTTCTGGTCGGCGTATTCGAATACATCTTCCGCAAAGCAAACATAGATAGTATTATTTATTGGAGAACCAAAATTAAAAAATAACGAATTTTCAAAAGAAAAGAGAGTACTTGTATTAATTGTATTATCGGATTCTAATTGAAATGGATTTGATACAAATAAATAATCATGCTCTTTTTCAAATTTTTGACCAAATGGTATACATATAGTGTGTTCTCCTGATAGTTCTATCAAATCTTCATAAGTATAGGTATCAATCGAATTTTCAGTTTCATCAATATTTATGTTTTTTGCAAATTGTCTAAATTTTTGTTTTGTAAAAATTTCTTCATCATTTTTTGTAATGGATTTATATATATTTAAGATCGGCAGTTCTTTTGATATTTTTGAGAACAAATACAATTCTTTGTAAGATACATTCGATAATTCTTTTAATATCTTGTTTTTAATTACACGTATAGAATCATCTATATGAATTTGTTGCTTAGAAAATATTATTTCTGGTTTATCGTGATTTATTTTTTCCAATTCTACATTACTAAATAGTTTATCTAATTCTACTTTATTCGAGCAAATAATTACTTTTGTAATTTTATTATTTAATCCTAATATACAGATCTTAACTATTTTTGAAATATCCATTCGTATATAATGATATTATATAATATGCATTATGTTTTTTATAATTATATTATTTTATGATATACAAAGTAATATACTCTATTATATAAAAATCATTTTTACATATTTGTAGGTAATCCTCCATATAAATTTGTACGAGAATACATTTGTATTTTTTTTTTACTAAGGTAATAACTCATAAATGAAAATGTGGATTGATGTGGTGTAATAATATAATCACATTTACCCAATAAACTAAAATCAATCAATTCATTATTCTCAATTGATCCTGGAGATATATGTATATCACTAATATTACTGAATTCAGATTTATTTTTAAATTCATTTATAAAATCTCTTACCCATGATATATCATTTTCCTGTGTATGGTTGTCCAAATGCGATTCATATAGATCTTTTCTAATACCACCTGTGAATAATAATAATGTTATTTTACTTTCTGTTTTCATTATAGAATTTAAGGATTCATATACAAATTTTTTCTCAATTTCATTGAAATCAGTTATATTATTATTATAATCATTATAATGATTTATTACTTTCAGTAGATCTCCTCTTCTGAAATGGATACCTACTAATTTATAATCATCTTTTATAATAGAATTCAAAAAATTATTACTACAATTATTGATATAATCGTCTTTAATACACAAATCATTTCTTATTATATCGATATTTTCTTTAAAATATTCAACATTTTCAAAAAATCCTATTATCATCGTGTTATCATTTATATCAAATATTGTTTTATCAAAAAAATTACTATCTATTGGTTGATTGTATTGGTAATTATAAATAGTGAATGGGTGTACTTCCGGAATATTAAAATAAGGCAATAAAACACTTTGTCCATGATCTGAAAAATCTTTATTGATATAAAAATTATACCCTTTTTTTATAGATATGTTTCTTAATGTAGCATATTGAAATAATTGATTACCTAATCTTCCTTTCAGATAAATAGTTATTGTCATTAAACTTATAATATAAAAAATATAATAAAATATTCTTTATATAATAAAATATTCTTTATATAATAAAATATTCTTTATATAATAAAATATAAAAATATAATAAAATATAAAAATATAATAAAATATAAAAATATAATAAAATATAAAAATATAATAAAATATAAAAGTAATAAAATAAAAATAATGAGTAATTTATATGATATTGTAATACCAATCGGGCCATCTGATTCAGACCAAATAAATGAACAATTGAATTTCACAAAAAAAAATATTATCGGATATAGAAATATATATTTAATATGCTATGACCTCAGTATTAAAATTATTGATAAAAATATTATTATGATAGATGAAAAATCTTTTCCATTCACAATAAAAGACGTAGAAAAATATCATTCAAAATATGATAGAAACGGCTGGTATTTACAACAATTATTGAAATTATATGCTGGATTGGTAATACCCGGAATATTAGAGCGTTATCTCGTAATTGACGCAGATACATATTTTTTAAAACCCACGGTTTTTGTAGAAGATAATAAATGTTTATATAATACCGGTAATGAATATCATATACCATATTTTCAACATATGTTAAAACTATATCCATCTATGGAAAAACAAATACAAGAATCTGGAATTTGTCATCATATGATTTTTGAGAAAAAGTATATTAACCAGTTATTTTCTATGATAGAAGAATATAATAATAATACAAATCATAATTCAGGCAATTATCAATATTTTTGGCAAATATTTTTAGAAAAGGTTAATCCAGAACATTATGGAATGACATATATAAATATGTCAGGTGCGTCGGAATATGAATTATATTTTAATTACATGTTAAAATACCACAATGATAAGATAAGAATCCGCAAATTGGAATGGGCAAATGTGTCAAATAATCCAAAAAACTATACACTATCAAAATATCAGTATGTATCATGGCATTATTATAGACGCTAACAATTTTTAGATAAAATATATAAAACTATAATTATATATAATATTCATATACAACTATGAATATTATATTAGTTTGCACTGGGAATTTTCAAGATTATATATTAACAAATGTACGTCAATTAATTCGATTAAACCATGAATCGATATATGTAATTACAAACGAACATTTTTTTAAAAATTTTGACGAATACAAAAATAAAATAAAATTAATTTCATGCGAATCATTACATGATAGATATCAATATGAGACAAAAACACAGATGGATAAAAATTTTAGAAATGGATTTTGGTTATTAACCTCGTGTAGATTTTTTTATATATATGCATTTATGGCATCTACACAAATGACAAATGTAATACATTTGGAAAATGATGTTCCTATTTATTACAATTGTAATATTTTATTGGATAAGTTAGAAAAAACAAAAATGTATTTACCATTTGATGCATATAACAGAACAATTGCAAGCATTGTATATATACCGAATCATATAGTGTTTGGTAATATATTAGATAAATATGATTTTTATAAAAACGATATGGAAAATTTTGTATCTATTAAACGCCAATTACCGCATTTAATTAATCACTTTCCAATATGTATTCCGAATGTTCAATTTTCACAAGAACAACATTATGTTTGTAAAAATTTTGAAACATTTAATTGTATATTTGATGCAGCGGCGATCGGCCAGTACATTGGCGGCGTAGATCCTAGAAACATTCAAGGAGATAGTACTGGATTTATAAATGAAACGTGTGTAATAAAATACAATAATTATCCTATAAAATGGGTAGAACAAGAAATGAATAATGAAAAAATAAAACGTCCATTCATATTAATTGATGGAAATACAATACCAATATTTAATCTACATATTCATTCAAAAAATTTGCAAAAATTTATATAAATATCCAATTTTTTATACAACTAACACATTATATTGTATAAATCATATATATTCATATATATAATAATTTACATATATGATTTATAAAAATTATAAACCTACTTCAAATCATAATATGGACTATCATGAATTTTCATAGAACAGTATTCTTTTGGTTCTTTTTTATAATCTTCAGGATCGTGTATTCCGGCTTCTTTTGCATTTTCTAATAAAAATTTGAAATTTTGCCAGAATTCAGATTTATGCCCGACTGATTTTGTCATTACATGAGACAATTCATGGATTGCTACAAAGGTAAGTGTATGCTCGTCGATTAAATTACTCGAATCAGCCTTTTTCTTATTCAAACAGAATGCTAGCTTCTCACCTTTATTTTCGCTATATGCAGTATATTCACTGGTTGGAAGGGTTTCTGACACTTTTTTAGGGTTAAAGCCTTTAACTAATCGTTGAACGTTTTCTTGATCAGTATATTTATGTCCAACATATTCTACTAACTTTTTACATTTTTCAGTTATTGTAGCAAGTAGATTTGCAGCAGCTTTCATATTCGCTCGTTCTCGAACACAATATTTATTACCATCTACAGTTGATACTATACATTTTAATTGAAAAGTATCAGTATCAAAGTATATATATAAACATATGATAACAACAAACGCAATTAATATATATCCTAAAATATCAGCTTTTGACATATATAATAATATGTTATTTTATTTTACATTGCTGAATATTTCATTCCGTCCTTCTGGGTGGCATTACAATATTTATCATCGGTTATTGACTACGAAGAACATGAATCTGCAGGTGCGGATTTAACTCTTCGTTGGTTTAACTAATAATTTTTTCACATTGTTCTTTGATTTTATTTAAGGATGGTAAGTTTTCACTAACAATGCATACATTCATATTTTTTTTGTTAAAATACCGCTTAATTACAGTTTCAATATCCTTTTTTGTAATATTTTTATAAAATGTATCGTATATTTTTGAATATGGAACTATTTTTTCACTTGGGTATACCATCAGTTTTTCACCATTATGTAATGCTAAGTTTTCATTATCTTCTAAATCAAGTTCCATATCACCTTTCAAATATTTTTTTGCTAATCTCAATTCATCGTCTGTAATTCCGTGTTTTATCAATTCATTGATTAATTTAATAATCAATGGTAATACTCCCATTTTTGAACCATTTTTCATTATTTTTGTAGAATCAGTTTCAGCATAGAATACAAATTCACCTAATAAATCATAATAATCATCAGATGCATAAGAAGTGTATGTTAATCCATTTTCTTCGCGCAATAACATGAATAATCGAGAGCTCATTGGCCCACTTAATATTACTTTTAACAATCCTAAAGCATATTTATCACAATAATTTGTTCTAAATCCAATCGTTATATGACCAGTTGTAATTTCATTTTGTTTTTGGATATTATATTGTATTTCATTCTGTGGTAATACAAAAGAATATACTGGGTATTTATTCGGTATTTGAATTTGTTTTACATTTTGTTTTACGAAAAATGTTTTTTCAATCATTTGTTTAATATGATTGAATTGTAAATTGGATACTATACTCAATACCATTTTATTGGGTTGATAAAAGTAATTATACATATCTATGACTGTTTTATAATCGAAATTACCTTTATGGTACTCTATGGTATCTACTGGAAAAGCATAAGAACTGCCATTATATAGTAATTTATCTAAGTTTTCAAATAAAATTTCTTCTGCGTCATTAACATCTTTCATATTCTCTTCAATTACTACTTTATCTTCTTTCTTGTATTCAGTTTTATTGAAAGTCGAATTTAATAGCATATCCGACATTATATGAATACTATTTTCAACATATTCATTACTGCATTTTATAGTATAATATGTATATCTCTTACCAGTTGTAGCATTTAAATATGCGCCTATTTTATCATATTCAATAAAAATATTTTTAGGCATTGGAATGTTTTTTGTTCCCTTAAAACACATATGTTCAATAAAATGAGATACTCCACGAGTTTCATTGTTTTCATAAACTGAACCAATATCACATAATACTTCTATACATGAAATTGGTGTAATATTTGGCAATTTCTCATAAACAACTCTAAATCCATTTGGATATGTAATTGTTTTTATAGTCATTATAATAATTAATTAGTATCAGTGTAATTATTATATTATAATACGATATTTTCTGTTCGTTTATCTTGGACCATAACCGATTTCTAAAGGTGTGCGGGCAAAATCTGGTTCAATTGTACTTTGGTTCCATGGACCAATATCATTTTTTGGGATAATAGGATCAGAACGTTCTTGTAAATTGGCATTGCGTAAAGTTTGTCCAATTGTATCTAAACCAATGTGGTATCCGGCTTGTAATAAATCAGGCATGGCAATATTTCCTTGGTTTAATGTGTTTAGTTCTCCCCATTTGTTGTTAGTATCAACTGGTAATAATTCACTTGGATTAGCTACTGGACGAAGAGCATATCCACTGCCAGTTGGAGCAGCAGATGCAGCAAGTTCAGGACTTGATTCATATGATAAAATAGTAGGAGCTTGCATTACTGGTTCGTCTTTTTTAGGTTGTTGAGGAGAACCGTCTTCCATACCATAAATACTAGATACCTTGGATGTACTGTATGAATGTAAAACAAATCCTAAAATAAGGAATACAATAAGAATAAGTAAACGTTGAGGTGTGAAGAATTTTGAAAATCCACGTTGAATATCTTTCAAGAACATTCTGTTTATATAAACGGTGGATAAAATATTTCTATTCTTATTTTATTTTTGCTAAATAATTGCTTGTATTATATTTTGTATTATTTATTCTAAATCTAGGTTTTCATCTTCAAAATCACTATCATCATTTAACTCATCTAACATGTATGTATTTTTTATTCGTTTTGCTTCTAAATAATTTGATAACGCCATTTCTTTTGCTAATTTTGCTTTTCGTAATGCTTCTCTATACATTTCATAATAAACATCATTCCTTTTTTTCAAGAATACAGGTTCATTTTCTCCTATTTTTTCTAAATTTAAATCAACTTCTTCGATTAATTCTCTTGTTGTTTTTTCTAAATTAATGTTTTCAATTGGACTTGAGATTTCTTCTTTTTGTTCAATTTCATCATTCACTTCATATTTATCAAAAGTGATATTATGGTTGGAATCCTCATTATTTAGTATTTCAGATGACGACGGTTGAATATTTTCGTCATCGCTTTCGTTTTCTACAGTTTCAATTACAAGTGTAGTATTATTTTCTATATTTTTCGTTGTGTTATTGTTGTTCTCTATCAATTTATCAGATTCTTTTATTTCTAAAGATTCCTTCACTAGTTCTGATTTTTTCGTTAAAATGCATTTTTCAAATAGATCAACTTTATTTAATACTAACATCTGTTTCATCTCTATTTCTATCTGAAAGCTTCGTGAAGAACATTTAATACCTTGTATTTCTAAAATTGTCGCTACATTTTCATTTTCTTTAATTGTCTCTATATCTATAATATTTTCGTTTTCGTCATATACTTTAAAATTGGTTTTGCCTAAAGCTGTTGGTATATTTGTTCTTACAATATAATATTTACCGGATTTGTATATTTTCAATGGACTGGTGAATGAATTCTCAATGTCATGCTGATCTAATTCAGTCTCAAGCCATTTTTCTCGATTATTGTAAATTTGTTTTTGACTATAATTCTCTAAATTTTCTAACCAGCGTATAAAATTTTCATTTTCATTTGTGAACATTAAATCGCAGTATGCACGTTTTCCAGTCTTAACAATGCCTTGCTTAACTTTACATTTAGGCGGTTGAATATAAAGCGGAATTTCATTCATAGAATATTTAATAAAATGATTACCACCGGATACTACAATAGGACTCGTTAGAATTAATTTATCGAATTCGAATTTATCATTTGGGTCGTGTATACCGTTCATTTATTTTTTATATATACATTTTTTACATCGTTATTACGAACAAATCGTGATAAGTATATAAAATTGATTTATTTTGTATTGTATTTTGTATTTAGTTAAATCAAAATGACAACTAAAACTAATATATACGATAATCTAGAAGAAGTGTTTGATGAAAAAACAACAAACAATGTTATTAGAAAAGCTAACAAAAAATTACGAGAGATCGCTTCGTTAAAACAAAAATTATATTTAACCGAAGAAGAAACGAACAAAATTGCAAAAGAAAAATTTTGGAAATCATTCCTTCCTCCAAAAAAAAAGCTGATTACAAAAAATAGACATAATATTGGTTGTGGGTTTGGTTTTGAATTACCACATAATATGAATAATATAGAATGTCCAATATGCTTGAACGATATACCATATAATAAAGCAATTCAAACAAATTGTAATCATGTATATTGTAATGATTGTGTGTATAAAATAATCGAAAAAACCGAAAAAAATCACAGTATAAATTGTTCATTATGTCGCGGTAAAATAAAGAAATATTATTTTCAAGATGAATATGATATGTGTAATATTATGCACTTATTAGCATATAAGAAATAAATCTCGTTATTATTTATTCATTATTTTCTATTTTGTTTGTAGTATACGTTTAAATGGCAAAAAGTATTAAAGATACATGCATTGAATTTTTCAAAAATGAAGATACAAAGCGTGAAATAAAAGATATAGTTAAACCTTTATTTAACTTTATTTATAATGAAATATACATTTATTTATTGTTAATTTGCATTTATCATATATTTTTCTTTTTTATTGTTTTAGTTAATTTATATTTGTTATTGAAGTTATTATATAAAAACAATAAATACAATTGATTTGATTTAGCAAAAAAAAAAATACAAGTAAATTAAAATATATTCATATTATATATTTATAACATGCCAAGAAACGTTTCAAGTAAGAGAACTCGCAAAAACTTACGCATAGCTGGTGGTGCCGGAGCATCTCAATATGCCGAATATGTATTCGGTGGTCCTGACGCACAAAAAGCCATCGGAGCTGGTTCAAATGTAATTGCTACAACTGATCCTACTGGTTATACTCCTGATGCAGTTGGTGTTAAAATGCCAGAAGTTAAAGGTGGTAGTCGCAAATCAAAGAGAGGTGGTAAAGGTATGCTTACTGATATCGCTGTCCCTGCGTTATTACTATACGCAAACACTGCAGTAAAAAGAAGATCAAATAAAGTATATGGAAATAAAAGTGCAAGAAGTGCAAGAAGTGCAAGAAGATATAGAAAATAAATAATTTTATTGAATAAATTTCATGAATAATATGCTATTCATGAAATTTTTTGTGTTATCTAAATATTATGTTATTATAATCCTAACATGTTCCATATTGATTTTTCTTTTGGTTTTTCTTCTCGTTTTATTAAAGGCATTTCATCGTCGTCGTCGTCGTCGTCGTCATCATATTGTCTGGTAAATACTTGTTCAGATTTGTGTGTTTTTTCATAATGTTTTACTGCATTTTTAAAATATTCTTCAGCTTCATGTAGTAATCCAGTTAAAGATTCTTTATCATTATAATTATTATTATATTGCATCTCAATATCATTAAAATTATTAGTTGATAATATACTACTACTGCTACTAGTACTATCAGATGCGTGCATATTTCTATATACTATAATACTACCAATTAAAAACCGTAGTTGTGATTTCATACTATTAAATAGTTTGGGGCTTTCAAACATAATAGGGTTTTCCAAATCATCCTTGACCTTAGCAATAACTTTTTTTATCTTTTCTCTTTGGGTTGCTTCATTTATTGCACCACCTTTTTTTGACTTTTTTACAAGTTTTCTATTTTTTTTCTGAGTATTTCTAATTTTCTTACGACGTGAAGTTTTACGCAAATTCTTGATACTTTTCATAGTTTATATTATAATATATATATATAGATATAAACTATGAACTAAATATACTAAATTATATAATATGGAAATAAAAGTGCAAGAAGAGCAAGAAGATATAGAAAATAAATAATTTGTTTATTGTTGAAAATAGTTATGTAATTTTGTACAAATTTCCTTAAGAATCATGAGGAAATTTATATCGTATAACCCAAAAAACCAATTGTAATATTAGTTAAACCCAAACATTTTAAATAATGATGATTTCTTTGGTGTTTTATTATTTTCTTTCTGCAGTAAAGGGGTTTCTAAATTGTCATCATCGTCATTATTATTCTTAATAATTGCGGATGTTGATACAGGTTTATTTTTGTTTTGATAATATTCTACTGCTATGTCAAAATCAGATTCAAGTTTAGATAGTAATTTATTTAATGAAGATTTATCATTATAATTTTTAAGAATATCTTCTCTGCGATCGTTTCCATATTCATAATACTGTTTGTATAATTGATCGTTTAGTTTTGTTGTAGCAATATTATAAGCGAACACATTTTGATATATTACAATAGCAGTCAGTAATTCTAATATTCGAACTTTTAAATCATCAATCGATTCAGTTGCACTTTTATCTTTAAACTCGTAAATAAGTTTTCCAATGTTTATTCTATGTTTTTCTTCTAATTCAGGTGTAAATCCTCCTTTTTTAATTTTTTTATAAGTTTTTCTATTGGATTTTTGTTTTTTAGATTTCATGGATTTTCCGGTTCTTTTCTTTTTTCTCCCCCCACCAGATTGTAAATCATGTTTATATGAAGTCATTTCTATTATAATATATATATATATATAGATAAAAATAACTAAATGCAAGTAACAATACATACAAAAGAAAAAGAAGAATTCGTAGAAAATATAAAGAAATGGGCGATATTGGATTCACAGTTAAAAATAGTTCATGAAAAAACGAAATCTATGCGTGAAATGAAACACAATCTAAGTTCTCAAATATGCAATTATATTACAGAAAATAATTTACAAAATAAAAAAATTCAAATAAGTGATGGAACATTGCAATATCATGACAAAAAAGAATATCCACCACTTACATATGCATATATAGAGAACTCGTTAAACAAAATAATACCAAACGAAGAACATGTTAAATATATTATTCAATATTTGAAAGAAAATCGTGAAGTGAAAAGTTCTCCGGATATTCGGAGAACTTGTCCTAAATAAGGTATCTGTATTATATATATTTGGAAAAGTACAATATGACTGATATTTTGCCTTTAGAATTCCAACCATCTTTTTTAGAAAAATCGATCTTCTCAATTAAAGGTGGAGATTCAGAAAATACATCAGAAGAAGAAGAATATCATAAAGAGGTAGGTGAATTTCGTGGAGGATACCCAATTCAGTTTTCAGATAATATTCACGGCGGTGGTGGTGGTGATTCTAAAAATAAAATCGTCGAAGGTTTATCCAAGATTAAGCATTTATCAGTGCCTTTAGGGTTAGTTGTTAATAGTTATAAAAACAGTGGTATTAAATATATTGAACCTACTGAATTGATTGAATCAATTCAAGATAAAAAATTCAACGAAATATTCGAATTAACTCAATACAGGAAAAAAAATACAACAAAAAAGAACAATGAAAAAATAATGAACAAACGAAAAACAATTCGTAAAAAAATTGATCCTTCAAGTTTCAATTAATAGATAATAGTTATAAAATTAGTATCTATTATGATTACATCATCATCATCATCATCGAGTGAATTATCGGATTCTGATAAAAAATGGGCGTGTTATATTGCTGGGATAGTATGTATACTACTAATATTATTGATATTGTTTATATAACTGTTTAGCGAGATTTAACGGCTATTGATCAATTTTTTATAAAAACTTACATATGTATTTTGTAATTTATCAAATTTCATATTAAATTTACCGTTTATCTTATCCAATGGTATGCTTTCTATAACAGCCATGTCTTGTTTAACTGTATTTTTCATCATTTCGGTTGTAATATAATTACCAACCCAATTATAAAATACATTAAATACATTTGTATCATTATTGGTTCTCCAAAAATTACGATATGTCTTAACATACAACTCAGTGAAGGTTTCATTTACTGGCAAAGCAGATGTAATAACAGTGCTTATGAAATCTCCAAAAATAACACGAGCAACCGTAGTATGGGGTAATATGAATTCGTTTTCTATAGTAAGTTCTTTCACATTAAATAGTTTACTGGCAATTGAATCTTTACCCGATTTATAAGTATAGGTAGTTTTATAGTGAAATGGATAATCGGTGATTGGATGAGGAGGCACTTCGGTAATTGGTGCAGGTTGTATTTTATTTCCAAATGTATGAACAAATCCAATATGCATTACATCCAATGAATTTTCACTTACGACCCTGCCATAACTACGGAAATCCTGTTTTATTTTAATATTTGAAAAAGTATTGTTATTTAATTCTGGTTCTTCAAACACTCGATACTCGTTTGGTTTATAGAAAACATTACTAATAGTATTCATATGAAGCCATCCACCAGATTCTAATATTTTATATGTATCTATATTTTGACATGCAGTATTTGTAAAATTCAAACCGGGAACAACCACGAGAACACCTTGATTATTAAATTGATACCCGTGATATGGACACATTACATTATCATTTATAATACGCCCTTTTGATAATGCTACACCTCGATGGCTACAAGCATCGTCCATAGCATAATATTCGCCGGATTTTTTCCAAATTAAATAATTTTTGTTCCATATTGTTTTTTTGTATAATTTATTTTCAGCGAATTTTTTGGCTTCTCCGATTACATACCAATTCAAATTGTATTTAGTATCACTATCCAAT
>Ga0214921_10001474_pt1 | contig 40085 bp, 38 predicted proteins | sample LL1505_MetaG_FD_177992 | JGI IMG/M metagenome (GOLD analysis project Ga0214921, IMG submission 177992) | Freshwater microbial communities from Lake Lanier, Atlanta, Georgia, United States - LL-1505 | ecosystem: Environmental > Aquatic > Freshwater > Lake | place: USA: Georgia | collected...
TTATAAATAGAATTTATAAATAAAATAATAAAAAAATACAAAAAATATGAACTTTATTAATTACTAATATTATTTATTTTTAATCTATTAGTAATCTATTTTCTTAATTCCCGTGCTCCAATAATAATCAATTATTATTATCATATGCATATGTTGACTGTATATATAGAAGAATATGTTCACAAATTGGAGATAATATATATAGAGATTATAGTAGTAAATTTTCTTGGTGTATTTTAACAGAAAATGGTATTAAACAAATTATCTCATTATTTAATTTAATTAAACAAAATAATGAATTAATTGGTGATGATAATAATCCATTCCATATACCAATAAAAATGTTAGAAGTTGGTGCAGGTTCTGGTTTTAATTGTGGTCTATTAAAGTATAATCAAAATTTATTAGAAAATAATACTAATATAATAGAAATTATATGTTCAGAACCCATACTATCATCAATGCCCCAATATCATTATAAAAGACAATTTTTTGATCCAATTTTAACAATTTCTGATTTGGAAGCATTATCAAATTTTTGTAATAAAGATGAAGAAAAAAATATAAAACCTGGGAAAGTATTATTTGTTTCACGAGCTTTAGATTTTTTTACTGAAACTTCTAGAAATTTTATTACTGTATATGGTGGATTAATAATAATTATGCTCGGTGAAACACTAGAAGGATGTTGTGCTACTCCAGATTTCTACGATTTATTAATTGAGCATAATTGGAAAACAAAACAAATTAATAATGGTATAATAGAATGGCATTTTGCAGGAAAACATGATGTTTTTGAAATTCATTATCATCCAGATTTAGAATTTATAACACATCATAATTTTATATAAATTTTTTAATTTAACTAACAAATAATATATAGATTTATTTACAAATTATTTTTTGTGATTCAATCCATAATATATTATATGCTATAAATTTAATTAATTCATCTATTATTTTTTTTTTCTCAATATGATATGGTCTAATTAAATTCATTGTATTATTGTATCTAAACCATCCAACATTATCAACTTCAATATAATCTTTTTGTGTAGAATAAACATTTAAATCTCTTATATTATCTATAATAGATAAATAATATATATTTCTATATTCAATATTATTAGTTCCATTAAATTGTTCTGTTAATGGATAAATTCGATCAAGAATATTTATTTCTGATAAATCTAATGATGTTTCTTCATGACATTCTCTCATAGCGCAACAAATATCTTTTTCGGTCATATTTCTTCTTCCTTTTGGAAATCCCCATTCTGGAATAGGATATTTTGGTCTAAAATTTGTAATTTCATGATAATATTTTATTTTTATTTCATTAAATTTATTTAATGAAATCTCATATTCTTTTTCAAATAATTTATTTCTTGCAGTTTTTTTCCATAATATATCCCATAATATATCAAAATCATTTTTAATTATATTTGCTATTTCTAAATCTGTCATTTGTTCAAATAAATGTTTAATATTTTCTATATCATCTATATTATATTTACCTCTAATAAATTCAATATATCCTAATGAATTTTTTCTTGATATTAATAAAAAAAATATAGAATCTTTTATTTTATTAATTAATTCTTCACATTCTTTATCTAAATTTTTATTATTAAACCAATACAAATTTATTTTATTAACAATAGGATTATAATCTTTAATAATATATTTATTTTTGAATATATCATTATATTTTTCAAATTCTCCAGTTAATTTAAAATTAATAATCCCATAAGATGTCTTTGGATGAAAACATATAGCAGATGTATGTGCTTTTTTTCCACAATTTAAACAAAATTTATAATTATCAAACATTAAAATCTAATTATATATATATATAATTATTTAAATTAGTTTTTATAAAATTTTTTATATAAATATATTTATTTTAGATACTAAATGATATTTCTTTTAAATTATCACAAATTTTAACCCAATTTGAACATGTATAATTATTATTATAATATACATTACCTAAATTATCTGTTCCATATAATTGTCCCTCTTAATAATTAATATTATTAAGAGGAGGTCCACTGATTTCATTAAATATAGGATTATTCATATTTGTTGTTGCATAAAAAATTTTATTATTATATACACCAAAAACAATATTATTAAATCCATCAAAACTAACTTTAGATAATTTAATATTATTTATTTTTATCCAATTACCACTATTATAAGTATAACTATAATACACATTATCATCCCTATCAGTAACAAAAGCTTTATTATTTGAAAGACTAATCCATTTAAAAAATATATTATTTGGATTTGGTAATAAATTCCATGGTAGATTTTTTTTATGAGGATTTATATATATTGTATTAAATGTATAAAATATTTGACCTTTTGAATTAATACCAATAACGATATTTTTATAACCATCAAAACTAATTTGCTCTAAGCTTGCTGAGACTTTGAACCAAAATCCTTTAAAATAATCATTACAATAATAAATATTCTGAGAACTATCAATTTCATAAATTTGACCATTTGAATAACTTAAATTTATTAATTTACCTTTTAAATTTATTAATTTACTTGTTATCTTTTTAAATGATGGATAAGTAATATCATTTTCCATATTAATACCCATTAATACTTGACTCATTTTTGGTACATTAGGTTTACAAACACATAAATTTAGATATACATTATTAAAATGCTCAATAATTTCATATTTTCCTTCTGAACTATAAAAGATATAATATTATTCATATATATATAGAAAAAGAATATTTTTTATAATAATTAAAATTAGTTTAATTATTATAACTATTAAATGTAAAATTATTTTATTTTTATAAAATTATATTTTATGTGTACATAAGAATTTATATTTATATTTTAGTATATCTATTATATTTTAATAGTCCCATATATACAAAGCTCATATAATTTTTAATTTTTTTATCTTAAGTATTTTCTATTAAATGTTTTAATATGTGCAAATAAATTTTCTATTTTATATCTATCTTTTAATAATTCTTTATTTTTTGATTTTTTCTTTTAGGACAATTTAAAAAGCTTTGCTTTTTAAATTTAACTTTCGGGAGTTATTATTGATATTTTTTTATGTCCTAATTTAAATTTTTCTTGTGAAATATATCCTTTATCGCCTATTAAATTAACTTTGTGATATTTAAAAATCAATCCGACAATTTAAAAAAGCTATGCTTTTTAAATCTATGCTTTTTTAAATCGTCCAATAGGAATTTTAAATGCTAAATCTAGTATTAAAAAAATTCATTATACATATTTTCTTTCTGAACTATAAAAAGATATAATATTATTCATATATATATATATATAATATATTTAAAAAAATTGATATATATTAATATTATTAATATATATATACTAATATTAAATGGGAATTCATAATTTACATAAATTTTTAAATTTAAATGCTAAATCTAGTATTAAAGAAATTCATTATACATCTTTAAAAGATAAAGTATTAGCAATTGATATTTCTATATTTTTATATCAATTTGCATCAGCTATAAAAAATACTACTGATGATCTTAAGACATCAAATGGAAAAATTACAACACATATACAAGCAATATTATCAAAAACATTAGGTATGTTAAAAAAAAAAATTAAACCTATTTTTATTTTTGATGGTAAACCCCCTAAATTAAAAAATGATGTCCTAAATAATCGTAAAAATATTAAGACAAATGCTAATGAACAAATAGAAAAAATTAATAAAGAAATTGAACAAGCATCAGAAGAAGAACAAATTAAATTAAAAGAAGAAAAAAAAAAAATATCAAAAAAAACTGTTAATATATCTAGAAAACAAATAGAGGAATGTAAAGAATTATTAAAAATATTAGGTATTCCAATTATCGAAGCAAGAGAAGAAGCAGATTCTCAATGTGCTTGGTTAGTTAAAAATAATATTGCATATGGTGTTGCATCTGAAGATATGGATTTATTAACATTTGGGACAAATAAATTAATAAGAAAATTATCTGGTAAAGATAATATGATTGAATATGATTTAAATATAATTTTACAAGAATTAGATTTAAATCATAATGAATTTATTGATTTATGTATATTATTAGGTTGTGATTATACAGATACAATAGAAGGAATTGGTCCTAAAAAAGCTTTTGATTTAATAAAAAAATATAGATCAATTGATAATATTTTAATGGAAGATTGTAATTTTATAAATGGAAAATATAAGATTCCAAAAAACTTTAATTATTATGCTGCTCAAAATTATTTTAAAAATCCACCAATTATTGAAATTAATAAAGATGATATCTCTTGGGAAATTCCAGATTTTAATAAATTAAGAAATTTATTAATTACTAAATATGAATATACAGAAGAAAATTATAATAAAATTGTTGGAATTTTAGAAGGTGGTTATTATTCTATTATTAATGGAAGTAAAAAAAAAAATATATATTATAAAAATATGTTTGATTCTGATTCAGATTAATTTTTAATATTTTTTAAAATATCTTTAAAATCATTTTTATTTAATTTAGTAACTATAATAATAACACTTATAAATAATATTATAAAAATAATAGCTGGATAATATAATAAAAACCATGATAAATTAATTAATCCTATTGAACATAACCAATTTAATAAAAATGTAAATAATAATAAAAACATAATTCTGATAAGATAATATAATATCATTGAATTATAATCTTTAAATTCATTTTTATTAAATAGTTGATATAATATACTAAAAATAATAGATACTAATGCAAAATGAAAATAAAAATTAGCAGGACCACATAAATTATTAATTTTTTCTATAATATTATTATACATATATATATATATAATATATTTTTTATTTATTATAAATTTATAATATCATATTATTATTTATAGATTGCCATGTCTTATCTGTAAAATATTCTTCATATTTTTGCAATGTTTCTATAGAAACATTTTCTAACCATCCGATATTATCCCAAATATCTTCATTTTTAAATAATGATATAAATCCTTCATTCATTAGATATTGTAATTTAATATTCATTGGTATAACTTTCCAATAAATTTTTGTTTTATTTTTAATAATAAATTCTAACGTCATATGTTGTTCTTTAGAAATAATTTTCCAATCTAAATTATCTTCATATTTATTTATAAATTTAGTAGATAAAATTTGGAATTCAGTAATAAGATCCCAATTTACAAATTTTTTTTTAAAAAATATATATTTTTCTAATAAATTTTCATTTAATATTTGATAAGTTAATAAATTATCCATATGATCTGAATCAAATATATCATAATCTTTAATTAATATATTAATAATATTTTCAGATAATTTAATATTTTTTATTAAAAAATTTAGATTTAAAAGATTTAAATTTTCAATAATAAATTCATCAGGAGCTAAATTTAATATTTCTTGATAATATTCTTCATTATTATGATTTATATTTAAAACATTTTGTATAAATTGTTTTGAATGAGTATCTGATGATTTTAATAAATCAACAAAATCTTTAATATTTTCCGATATCATATAATATTATTTATAAAATTAATTTTAAATAAACAACTAATTTATTTAAAATTTAGGAATATAATTAGATAAATTTATTATATTCTGAATTTTTTCTTTAATATAATTAATAAATAATTCAGAATAATTAATATTATTTTCTGAAATTATTTTATCTACTAATTTATCACTAATATGTGTAAAAAACTCTTGCCAATATGTATTAAATTTTGACACTATAATATTAATTGCACGACTCATTATTCTTGGATTATTTTTTATAATTATATTATCTATTTCCGGTAAATATAATTTTTTAATATAATCTGGATGTTTATTATATACAATTATATAATTTAATAGTATATTTAAAAACTTATAATCAATTGAAGATATTTCTAATTCCGTTATTGAAGATTCTATTAATTTAATCATATCAATATTTATATCATAAGGATTATAAATACCATCTTTTATATTAAAAAGAGTACAATCTGTAGTCATTTCTTTTATTCCACATATCATATTTTTAAATAAATTATTAAATAAAATTTTAATTGGAGTAAAATCTCTAATAAAATTAAATAATAATAATAATATATCTCTTAAAGAAATAATTGTAATATTATCAAAAATATCATCATCTATTTTAAATATATCTATTTTATTGGTAAAATATATATATAATGTCTCTAAATTATTATTTTTATCATTATGATAAAATGTTAAATTACCTATTATAGTTCCTTTCATAGTGTTTATTATTGATATTAATAATTCTGAATTATTATTATTATTATTAATATTACTAATATTATTATTATTATTAATATTATTTTCAAAAATTCGTTTTATTTCTGTTAATATAATATTCATATCCATAAAAAAATTTGTTTTAAATAAGTCATAAATTATTGAAATAATAGAATCTATATCTATTTCTAGATCTTTATTCATATTTAATATATATTCTTTTTTTTTATTTATTTCAAACAAATTAGTTGATAAAGAAGATAATAATTTATTTAACTCTAAAAACGTATTGTCAATTATTTCTAATTCTGTTTTATATTGTTTATATTTTAAAAAATCTTCATTTGATTCTATTTTATTAATACTAATATCAATATTATTTTTTTTTATATTTAATAATTTTATTTCAGATATTATTTCTGACTTTTTATTACGATTAAAAAAATATAATTCTTCTTGTTTTTTTTTTAATTCATCTAATTTAATTATTAGATCTTCTTTTTCATTTATTAAATTTATTATATCAAATTCTAATATTAGAACTTTTTCATTAAAATTATATGTTTTAACTAATTTTGTTTTTTGAATTTCTAAATTTTCTATTTCCATTTTTAAATTTAATATTTCCATTTTTAAATTTACTATTTTTACATCTATCTTTGATAGCTCATCTTGATTTAAAATTTTCATATCTTTTAAATTTTGTTTTATTTCTGGTATTAATACATTATTAATTATTGAACCACTTATATTAGTATTATTATTACAGTTTTGGAAATTATTTAAAATATTAATTATATGATTAAAATTATTTTTTTTAAAAATAATAAATAATAAAAATAAATAATTTGCATTTTCATATAAAAAATTATTTATAAATACTATCTCTTTAGATATATTTGAACCTCCTTTTAATATTAGTGTTGTATTATTATTAATTTCTTTAGTAAATAAACTAATTCTACTAAATATATTTTGAATTATATTATTTGTATTTTTAATATTTTTAGTAAAACTTAAAATAACAGAAGATATTTTTTTTGTTATATTTTCTTTAGTTGTTGATATTAAATTATTAACATTTTTTTTAATTAAAGATGGAATTTGAGATGTAGCAAAATATAATAAATATTTTATTATTTCTTTTCCATTATTATCATTATATATTATTGTTAAAAATTCTGTTAATTTTGTACATAACAAGTCAATTTGAATATTCATTTTTTCTTTATTAATATATTCATTATTTGTTAATAAATCTAATTGATCTATTTTTATTATTTTTGTAATATTTTCTATAAATAATAATATATAATTAATATCAATATATTCAATATTATTAGATCTATTATAATCAATATAACAATCAATAATATTTAAAAATAAATTAGAGAAACTATCATTATTTTTTTCTTTATCATAGTTTTTAAATATTATTGAATTATTTTCACTATAAAATGTATATAAATTATTAGATTTTATAAAAATATTTAAATGTATTTTAATTATTTTTATGAGATCTAATAATAAAATTTCCGTTGTTTCTGAATTAATTCTAAAATTATAATTTGTGTTATTATTTATTAATTCAGTGTTTATTGTGTTACAAATATTTAATATAAAATTAAAGAATGTAAATAATAATCTATTATTATCTTCATTATTAAATTTTTCTAAAAAATATTTAATTGTATTTATTAATAATTTAATTCTTACTTCAACATATTTATTATGATCTAAATGTTCTATAATTGTTTCCGTACTTGTATATATATCTTTAATATTATAAATAATTTTATTTATACTTTTTTTATTCTCTATATATATATATAATAGACTTAATATTATATTGTGTAAATATATATACATTTTTATATCATTATTTTCATTATTACATCTTAAATAATAAATTATTATTTCAAAAAAAAAATTAAAATCATCAATTTTACTAATATTATTATTCGTTAAAAATGTTTTAATATAGTTATCTATAAAAAATATATAAAAATAATGAATATTTATAATTATTGATGATTTTAATGTTATAAAAGATTCTAATTGTGATTTACTAATAAAAATATCAATAAAATTATTAATAAAAAAATTGGATCCTCCATCTATATTTGAATGTGATATTTTTTTTAATTCTAAATATTTAGTTTTATATTTATAATATTTATTTGTCATTATTATTATAATGATATAAAAAATAATTATTTTTATATCATTCTTTTTTGTTTGTTATAAATGATACTATTTCATTGTTTATTAAACTATATATATTTAAACTCATATTATTTGAAATAATTTGGTCTATATAATTTGTAATTGCATTATCAAGTATTTTATACCATAAAATATCAAAACTTTGAATAATTTGTTTAAATAAAATACAGTGTGAGGTTGGACATTTTTTCCATTCATATTTAGCATTTTTATTAGTATTTGATAAAATTATATCTAATAACAATGTATTTGCTTTTTTTATATTTTCATAATCAATAATTTGCAACTCAGGTAGATCAATATCATTGTTATCTTGATTTTGTATTCTTATTAATGTATCTTTATATTCATTATAATTACTATATATTTCTTCATTTATTAATTCTATTTGTTTTATTTTTTTATAATCATTATCTTCATTTTCAACTAGTTCTGATAATTTGTTTATTTCTAATTGTCTCTGAGTAATATACATATATATAATTTCATCTATATTATTTAAATTAGAATTATTACAGAATTCTATTAATTCTGTATATGTTATATTTATGTCATACGATAAATTAAAAGAACATATACTTATTTTTTGTAAAAAATTATAAATTAATATTTGTATAGGTATAAAGTTTATACAAATATTTTTAAATAATAATAATATATCTTGTAAAGATATAATTTGTGTGATGTCAAATAAAGAATTATTACTAAATATAGAATTTTTTTGATATGTATCTTCTGTATATGATATATGCAGTGATGGTATAATATTTTTAGAATCTGTTTCATATATAAGATCATCCATTATATAAGTACAAAAATTAGATGTATTATTATAAAAAGTCAAATTACCAATTGTTTTATATTTTATATTACAATATGAATCTTTTAAATATTGAATATTCATATTATTAATATTTTCTAAATTATATGCAAAAATATTTCTTAAATAATTTAATAATATAATAAGATCATTAATTTTTTTATCATTTATTTTATTTAATAAATTTGTTATAAAATTATGTAATATATTAATTATTTTATCTATATATTTTTGATTATCTTGATTTAATGTAGATATACATAAATTTTTAATATATTTATAAAAATTAGAATTTATAGTATTTAAATTATTATAAATATTAGAGCCGTTGGTTATATTAAAACAATTTTGAATATTAGTCAATAAAATTTTTATTTGATTAAAATTATCTTCTTTAAAAATAATAAACACTAAAAATAAATATTTTAAATAATCACATAAATTATTATTCATATTTATAATAAATTCTGTATTATTTGTATTAGAATTAGAACCACCTTCTAAATTAACTTCTGAATTAAATATTTTAGTAAAATTTTCAGTTATATTTTTTATAATATTTGTATTAAAATTAAAATTATTATTATTAGTTATAGTTACAAATGAAAATGGAATATTTAAATTAATTTTATTTCTAAATCGATACATACTTTGTATAATTGTATTTATATTATTACTTATAGAACTATAAATATTTAATTTATCTAAATATCTTTTTATATCTGCTGTGATTTTACGATATTTATCTTTAACAATAAAATTTATAATAAATGCAATTATTTTTGTACTTAAAGTTAATAAATTAAATTTTATTTCTTCATCAAGATTATTTAATATATTTTTTAATAAATTTTCAAGTGTTGTCATAATTGAATTGTCATTAAAAAAGTTATTAATTTGTTCTTCAGTATATCTATATTTTAAAAGATTATCTATATCTATTATTTTTTCAATATAAATAATATATTTAATTATTTGTCCTGTATAAAACATTTCTTCCATTCTATAATTATTTTTAATAACATAATAAATATATAAAAATAAATTACTTAAATCATCTAAATTTCTTGAAAAATCTAACGTTGGTATTATTCTTATATATATATCATATATCATATCTTCATTAACTTTATTTTCATTATTTATTTCTGTAAAAAAAACAAGTAATTGCCTTTTAATAATATCAAATAATTTTTGATATGATATACTATTATTTGATGATTTACTATCTGGTAATGTAGTTTCTGGTGTATAATTATAAAATTCTTCTTCTAAATTTATAGTTTCTGTGGCTATATTTTTATTTTCTAAACGTTGTGGTTGTTGTTGTAAATTTAATACGGTTTTTATTTTTGTAAACCATTGACCACCACTTAATTGGACAGTTTCTTTAATTTCTTTACATATTTGTAATACCATCTTAAATAATTTTAAAAAAAAATTAAAGCAATCACTTTTATTAATCGACTGTAAAAAATAAACAATAATATTTTTTATAAATATAACTTTTTTATCTATTTCTGAATAATTTGTATCAAAAACATATATATTTTTTAGATTTTGAAAAAAAGAATTAATGCTAATTATATTTGTATTATATAATTTACGAATTAATAATACAATATTATAAATATTTATATATGCATTTCTATTTGTTTTTATTTGCTCTTGTTTTGCTATGAATTTAGTTTGTAATTCTTCTTGAATTAATAATGCTACTTGTTTTGCATTTATTATTTCATTTTTTATATTTTCACAAGATTTAAAAAATGAAATAATAAATGATTGTATATTTTTTGCATACATTATTTGATTTTCTGGATTTATTTCATTTATTATTTCATTTATTTGGTTATTTTTATAATCTTCATATTGTATTATAATTTTATCAAAATCTTCAAATTTTGTAAAAATAGATCTATAATCTGTATCATTCTTTAATACTATACTTGAAGTTAGAAACAGTGTTAGAATTTTTTGTTTGTTTTCCTCATAATTATTAATTAGATTTTTTTTTGTTTCTTCAATATTTTTATTTAAATCTAAATAATCAGTCAAATTTTCTAACTTTAAATAATCAATCAAATTTTGTATTACAGATACATCATATTCTTGTATATGTGTTTCTTTACATATTGTAATAATTTCAGATAGTTTTTTTTCTGCATTATTTATTTGTTCAGTTTTTAATGTATTATATTTAGAATTTTGTATATAAGATGTTAAAGAAGTAGATACAAATAACTTTGCTCTATCTAATAAAGCATTTTTGCTTGTATCATAATTATTTGATATATCATTAAAAAAATTATCTGCAATATTTATTGCATTTCTCATTATTTGATTTTGTTCTTGATCTGATTCTGAGTTATAATTAAATAAATTTGTTGCTATTTCTCTAGATCTGTTTATTATTTGTGTTTTTTTACTATTATGAGAATTTGCGATTCTTTCTGCTATATTTTTCGTTTCATTTATTGTTTGTAAAATAGTTCTAGCAATTTGTATCATGTTATATTCATTAGTTGATATAGTACTAAATAAATTTGACATGGTATTTAATATGGTCATTTCTTCTTTTGATTTTTTATATATTTTATATATATTATCATTAGATATAGTATCATTATCATTTACTAGTGGTAATATTTCAGAAATAAATAAAGCTTCGGGATCTGTAATTTTTAAATTTATTTTTTTTATTTGAGTTATAATAGAATTATCAGTTAGAATATCTTTAATTGAATTATTTATATCATCTATTTTCTCTTCATTTCTTTTATTACTATCTAATTTAATTTTTACTATTTTAAATATTAAATTAAAATAATCAAAATTATTATTAATATTTTCATCTATAAAATTATTGTCATCAATTATATTACTTATAATATCACTATATGTTTTTGTTGGATTAAATATATCTTTAAAAACAACATCAAAATCATTAAAATATTCTAAAATTTTATCGTCTCTCCAAAGGAATAATAATATTTCAAATAAAAAATTTAAATTAGTTAATTCATTAATTTTCTTCACATGTTCTATGACAGATGGATCCATTAAAATATCATAAAATAAATTAATTCTACTAATTATATCAGGAATATATTCTTGAATAGAGAATGAACTCCCATAAAAATAAACTAGTAATTTACTAAATAAATCTGTAAAATTACCACCATTTAATTCATTATTTAATATGTTATTTGATTCATTTTTTATTTGTAAATATCTTGTTTTATATTTTAGATATTTAGTTGACATTATAATATTATATATATAATATATATATATATATAAAAATAAAAATAAAAATATATATTATAAAAATATGTTAGTTACACTTAAAATTAAATGTATTAATATGTTGAAATAATAATATTTAAATTATCAAAATATTATTTAATGTTTAATTAATTCATCTATTAATTGTTTTTCTACTAATTTTAGTAATTATTAATTAACCTTCGGGATTTTAAATAATTGTAAAACAGTTAAAATAATAATTATATCGTATATTATATAATGTTTATATATAAATTTTTATATTTAATATTTAATTTTAAGTGGAATAAAACTAATTTTTTTAGATATAATAATGATTATCAATGTTCTAATTTATTTAATTTTCCAGATAATTTATCTTAAATTTCTGAATAATTTGTTTTTATTTCTATATTTTTATTATCATCATTTGAAATAAAATCAACATCTTCGTTAATTTCAATATGATCAGTATCTATTTGTTCTATAACTTTATCAACAACATCCATATTATAAAATTCTTTTACTTCATTATCAGATGCAATATCATCGATAGATGCAATTACACCTATTTTATTATCACCAGGACTAAATTTTTGTCCTTTAATAATAATTTTAATATAATCACCAATTTCTAAATTTTTATTTAAACTTTCAACAAAAATTCCATTAGATTTAATTGTAAATATATTATTATTAATTTCTGAAACTTTAATAATTGCATTTATTGGTCCATTTTTTGTTAATATTAAATGTTTATTAAAATTTTCAATACATGCAATTATTTTTGTATTAACTAATGGTACACATATATTTGCAATATATCTAATATTATATACTCCATTTGCTGAAAAATTTTCAGGATCTATATAACCATCAGAATATTCATTTATTTTAATAATTTTATGAACATAACCATATTTATTACATTTACCTTCTAATTTTTTTTTTAAATTTTTTTTTAAATTTAAATATAATTCAGAGTTCATTTGATATGGATATAATTCTACTTTTGTTGTTAATTCTTTAATTATAAATGGGTTTATTAATTCATCTATCATTATATTTATATATATATATATTATATATAAATATATTTACATTTCAATTTTTTAAATTATTTTTCTAATTTATTGATTTTTTCTCGTAATTCATATATTTGTTTATTATATTTTTTTTCTATATTATCTAATAAATATTGTGTTCTTAATTCTTGTTTTTCATTATTTAATTCCATTATTTTATTAGTTGTATATTGATGATAAGCTCCAAAACTCATTGCACCTAATGCTCCCTGAGCTATAGTTTTTAAAGAATCTGTTGATATTAAATATGTTTTATGCATATATTCTTTATATTAATATTATATATTACTATAATATTTTTTATGTATTTTTTATTTTTAAACGATTAAGACATATAATACATATTTGTATATTATGTATATATATATGAACATTTATAAATCTTTATTATTAAAAATAATGAAAAAATAATTATTCAATAATTTTGATCTAGAAATAATTATTCAATAATTATGATCTAGAAATAATTATTCAATAATTTTGATCTAGAAATAATTATTCAATAATTATGATCTAGAAATAATTATTCAATAATTTTGATCTAGAAATAATTATTCAATAATTATGATCTAGAAATAATTATTCAATAATTTTGATCCAGAAATCTTTATCTAATTTAAAATTTAATTTTATAAAGAGATCTGAATAAATTGACCATTCAGGTTTATTTTGTATTTTTAACTGATATTTTGTAAATTTATCATTTCTAACATTTTCAAAAATACCATTTTTAAATTCTTTTATATCAATTTTTATTTCTGTAGGTATTTTTTCTTGTATTTTATTTTTAGTATATTCTATATTATCTTCTAAATTAAGAGGAAAATTATATATCTTGTGATTACTTGGAATAATTATCCATGTCTTTTTATCATTACCCTTTGAATATTTTTCTAAATATAATAATCTCATCCTTATCGCATTACATATATCTGTACGAGTATCTGTTAAAAAATCTTCTAAACCTATCTTTTTAGCTATCTTAATTAAATATTTTTTATCTTTAGATGAAAAACATACTGCACCTTTTAATGATGGTATTCCAGTTGCTCTTTTTTTTTTTAAAACTTTATCTCGACTATGTCTAATTTTAAATATATCATCAAGTTCTTCATTCATTGTTTTTTTTCTAGAAACAGGTTTATCTATTATTCCAACATATGGACCTTCATCTCTTTTATCATAATATTCAAAAACATCATTAAATTTATATTCATTAATTATTTTTTTATCTATTTTAATTTCATTATCAATATTTAATGATTCTAGTAATTTATCATCATATATATTGATCATATATTGATATAAAGATAATTCATTAATTAGATCATTTTGAAAATTATTTCTATAATACATTGGAACATCTTCATTTTGATTAAATGGTTGAAAAATATAATATTTACTTCTATAAATTAAATATCCTGGAACATTAAATTTATCGTAAATATTATCCTGAAAATTATTTAAATCATTTTCTGAAATTGGTATTAATTCATCTAGAGCTTTATATGCAAAAAATGGTTCAAATAGATCATATTTTTCTCCACTTAAAGAATTTTTAATTTTAGTTATAAAATCTTCTAATAAATATACATATTTATATCTATACATTTCTTTAATAACTTCTTTACAATACTCAATTTCATTTCTAGCAAGAGTATTTGTAAATGTTGAAAAATCTATTTTATCTTTTGTTAATTTACGATAAAAATTTGTTGTTGTATCATAATATTTTAAATTTAATTTTTTATCAAAACATTCATATACACACTCTTTAAAATCACATGTTATCGGACACTGTTTAAACTTTTTTTTATCATCATCATTTAATTGTTCATATTCTAATGGTGTTATACATTGTTTATATTCATCTACTTCAGAACTAAATATATTTCCATTATAATTTAATGCACAATCTATAGCAACTTCTTTCATTAATCTTTCAGTTTTTTTAACTAAAAGATATTTTCTTTCGGCTTTTTGATATAATATTTCTTCAGTAGATAATCCATTATCAATTTGTATAACATATCTATAAACATTTACTTCTGGATATGGTTTTTCTTCAGATGCAACATTATTATGAACACAAAATCGGATTCCTCGACCAATAACTTGCATGATTTGACCTAAATGAAAGGCAGTATCTAAAATATGTATTTCTTTAATTTGTTTCATTGTTATACCTTCAGTCATAACTCTTGAACCTAATACAAATTTAATTTTTTTACCTTGTAAATTTTCAATATTTGAAAAAATTGAATCTAATATTATTTTTTTTTCTTCAGGAATTTGATCTCCACTTTCTTCAGACCCACCTGTTATTGTAATATATGTACATGGATAAAAATCTCTATTTATTTTTTCATTTTTAAAATCTTTATAACTCATTCCTGTTAAATAATCTCTAGTATCATCGGTAATATTATAAGAACTATTTTCATTATATTCTAAAAATCCATTTTGTAATAAAACTTGTTCAAATAATTCAATTCCTACTTTAACTAAATTTGAATAAATAAATGCTGTTCCACAACCTGTTGGTTCTATACCTTCTAAACTAGGAACTTTGTTATCATATTTTTCAAATAAATTTAAAATATTCATTAAACATTTATAAAATTTTATTGAAAAATATTTTAAATAATCTTTATGAAATATTATACCTGTTAAAGATTTTGTTTTATCATATTCTAATAAATAATTATTTTTATCTATAGATTCATCTATATTAAATTGTTTTTGAAGTAATGTAAATAATTTATCTTTATTTGTTTTTAATATATTTCTAATTGTATTCATACCTTCACGTCCAAATACTCCAATAATTTCTTTTGTATCTAATGAATATGATGGAAAAACAAAATTAGCAACTGCAGCAGAACGTCTATCTAATGTATCATCAGAATTTTGAACAACATCTTGATATATTGTATTTTGAAAAGTATTCATTTTACATTGTACTAGAGGAGTAAATAATAATCCATTTGGAATAATTCCTTGATCTTTTTGCAATGCATATAAATATGGATTTGCTCCTTTATAATATGATATATATCCTTGTGTCATTTTCATAAAATATTCAACACCACCAGGTTTAAAATCCATTAAATGATTTTTATCTGATGTAAAAACAAAATTTCTTTCAATTTGATCATTTTGAGGTCTTAAAAAATTAATAATGTGTATAATATCATCTGCTAAATTTTTCATTGGTGTTGCTGTTAAAAGTAAAACTTTTAAATTTTTAGAATTTGCAATTATTTTTTTAACAGCATTTCCATAATCATTATCTGTTAAATGATGAGCTTCATCTACTATTAATAATGTATTATTTAAATTTTCAATTTTATCAATTGCAATATCTCTTTCAAAATCACCTTCATCATTTTTTCTATATATTTTAGAAACATCACCATTTTCAGAAACATGTTCGATAATTTTTTGTCCTAAAACTTTTTTATAAAATCCTCTATATGACATTATTTTATAGTATTGTAATGCCATATATTTTGCATCTTTCATAGCTTTTTTTTTATCCTCTTTATCAATATAACCAATATTAAAATCTTTTAAATATGTTTCTTTAGTACATGTTATAATTTCATCTTTCCACGATTCTTTTAATAATGGTCCAGGAACTAGAACATGTATTTTTGTATTATATTTTTGAACTAGAGTTTTAAAATTTTCAGCAATTGCAACTCCTGCACATGTTTTACCAGAACCTAAACCATGAAAAATTAATAATCCTTTATATGGTGTATCTGGATTTATAAAATTTGATAATAAAGATTGATGAGATTGTAAATTAAAATTTCCACTACATGATTGTTCTCTATAATTTTTAAGATCAGGATAATTATCTATTTTTGGTTGTGTAGGAATTTTATGATAATAAAATTCTCTCTTTTCATAAATTTTTGTTTGAAATTCATTATCATTAATATTAGGATATGAAAAATCTTTTTTTAATAATTTTTTAATATTATCTGTCATTAATAAATAGTAAGATATTTAATAATATTTTTATAATATTATTAAATTATATTATATAAAATATACTTTATTTATTAATATATTATAATAGATTAATTAAAATAATATTTTATCAATAGTAGTTCTAACACAAAATAAACGATGACAAATTATTCCTAAAATAAATAAAAATAATAAAATATAAATAAAATTATATTTTGGTAAAAAAATATTAATAATAAAAGCCCCAATTATTGTAAATATAACATCTATTATTGCAATATTAAAAAATCTATATGAATGAACACCTTCGCCAATTTTTCCAAAAATATTTTGATATTTACAAAACATTATAATATAAATATATTATATATTTAAAAATAATATTGATATAATATTTTAATATGAAAAAAATAACGTTATTCTTATTATTTTATTTAAGTGATGGATATCTTCATAATCATGTATATAGAGGAGAATTAAAAAATTCATTAAATTTTGATGAAAAAAATAATACTAATAGAAAATATCCACTATCAATTCCTCACTATATTACACAGAAAAAAAAAACTATTTCTGAAATCAGAAAATATCCAATTTCTAAACCTCATTATTTGCAAAAAAATATTAATAAATATTCTATACAAAATTCATCTGAATATGATGATAAAAATATTTATAATCAAGATAATTTTATAGAAAATTTTTTAAATAAAAATAATTTTACAGATAGTAATGATTATGATAATACTAATTTACCTTTAGAAATACCAGGAATTAGAATTATATTTAATAAAGGACAGATGTATACTAATAATAATGATAGACCTGAAAATCCATTTTTAAGAAATAATTATGATTATAATAATAGAGATAAAAAATCTGATCATTTTGAAGTTATTACAGATTATCCAATAAAATTTAAAGATGTTGGAGGGTTTAGTAAAATTAAAGATGAATTATATCAATGTGTAGATTTTTTATCTAATTATACAAAATATCAAGATTTTAATGTTAGATGTCCTAAAGGTTTAATCCTAGAAGGACCTCCTGGAAATGGAAAAACATTATTAGCAAAGGCATTTGCTGGTGAAGCTGGTGTTGGTTTTATTGCTGTTTCTGGATCTGAGTTTCAAGATAAATATGTTGGAGTTGGATCAACTAGAATTAGAGAATTATTTGCTCTAGCAAATAAAAATATACCATGTGTTATTTTTATTGATGAAATTGATGCATTAGGAAGAAAAAGATCAAATGATGGAGAATCTTCATCTAATGAACGTGATAGTACATTAAATGAACTATTAGTAGCATTAGATGGTTTTAAAAATAATACAGGAATTTTTGTTATTGGAGCTACAAATAGAATTGATTTATTAGATCCAGCATTAATTCGTCCAGGTAGAGTTGATAAAAAAATATTTGTAGGTCCACCAGATACAATAACTAGAAAAGCGATTATTAATATTCATATTAAAGGTAAACCATATGATGAAAGTATAATTATGGATGATTTAGTTGATTTAACTATAGGATTATCTGGAGCACAGATAGAAAATTTATTAAATGAAGCTATGTTGAATGCATTAAGATATGACAGAAAAAAGATAACATTAGAAGATATTGATATAATATTAAATAAGATTATGGCAGGATGGCAAGCTACAGATCATCAATTTACAAATGATATAATTGATCGGATAGCATTACATGAAATGGGACATGCTATAATGGGATTAGTATCAAAACATCATTCAAAAATGACTAAAGTAGTTATAAATTTATCATCCCCAAAAAGTCCAGCATATACTATATTTGAAAATTCAATATCAAATATTTATACTAGAGAAGGTTTATTTGAACATTTATCAATATTATTAGCAGGAAGAATCGCCGAAGAAATATTTTATGATATTAGTATTACTACAGGTGCATTAAATGATTTTGAAGAAGCTTTTAAATTAGCTGAAAGAATGATAATATATTATGGAATGGGTAAACATAACATAATATATCCATCATTAAGTGATAAATATAAGGAAATGATAGATACAGAAGTTATTGATTTAATTAATGATGCGAATGCATATGCTATGTCAGTTTTAAAAGATTGTAAAGAATTGATGTTAGAAAGTGCAGAAATATTAAAAAGAGAAAAGATATTAAAAGCAGAAACATTAATAGAATTAATTAATAAAAAATATAGTCATTTATTAGATTTATCATATTTAAAATAACATTAATAGAATTAATTAATAAAAAATATAGTCATTTATTAGATTTATCATATTTAAAATAACATAAATTAATTATTATAAATTAATCTTGATACAATTCTATTGCATTAAAATTTTCAATAATATTGAAATATTATTGAAAAAGATTGAATATCTTAATATTTAAATAAGAATTGATAATATATTAATAATGAAAAATAAAAATATATGGGTAGAAAAATATAGACCTACTAATTTAGATTTAATTGTTCAACAAAATGAAATAAAAACATTATTAAATTATGCATTAATTAATAAAAATTTAACACATATGTTATTTTATGGACCTCCTGGATGTGGAAAAAGTACAGTTAGTTCAAATATTAGTAAGATTATGTTTCAAATAAAAGAGAATTCTAATAAAATGAATAAGATATTAAATGAGAAAATATTAAGAGAGAGAGTATTAGAATTAAATGCATCAGATGAAAGAGGTATTAGAGTTGTTAGAGATAAAATTAAAAATTTTGCAATATCATCTATTAATAATTATGATAGTATTCCAAATTTTAAAATAATAATATTAGATGAGGCAGATGCAATGACATCTGAATCACAATTTGCATTAAGGAGAATTATTGAAAAATATACAGAAACAACTAGATTTATTTTAATATGTAATTATGTGACAAAAATAATATTACCATTATCTTCAAGATGTATGAAAATACGATTTCAAAGTATTTCTAATGAATCGTTAGAAATAATTATTAATAGAATCGCAATTAATGAAAATATTAATGTAAATAAAGATTTTATTAAAAGATTAAATGAAATAACAAAAGGAGATCTACGAAAATCTATAAATTTATTAGAAAGAACGCATTTTTTAGATAATAATTTATCAATTGACATATTAAATGAAGTTTCTGGACAAATAAGTTATGAATTATTAAATAATATATGGAATTTATTAAAAGATAAAGATACATCTATTAAGACTATATTAGATTTAATTATAGAATTTAAAAATTTATCATATTCTTCAATTAATCTATTGAATGATTTATTTAATTTAATAATTAAATCAGACATATGTGAAAAAAAAAAGAGTAAAATTATTATAGAGATGTCAAAAATTGATTATTATTTAAATGATAATGCAAATGAATTCATTCAAGTTATAAAATTATTTGAATTAATTCATTCTGTTTTTCATAATTAATATATTAAAAATAATATATTAAAAATAATATATTATTTTATATTATATGAATATTTATAATATTGCTGTTATTGGTTATTTATTAATTTTAATAGTATGTATATATCATCTTAAAGAACATTTTAAACATACTAGTCTATTTTGGGGATTTATTATAATGTCTATGGGTTATTTATTATTATTAATAAATTATTATAATAAAAGTTTATCAAGTAGCCATCATGATATAGATAATAATAATATAAAAATAAATAAAGGTCATTTAATATTATTTTTATTACATTTTGTAAATTTATGGTTTAAAATATTAGAACCTGAATTAATCATTGATCATATTGCTTTATTTGGGCATTTATTATTAATAACAAATAAATTTAATAAATATGGATATATATTTAGTATAATTTATTATATATTATTATCATATTATTATCTAATAATGTCAAAAGAAAAGAATATTATATCATATATTAAAGTAATTGGTTGTATTTTAGTTTCTATATTTTATTCATATGAATTTTATGAATCAATTAAAGAAAAATTAATTGATAATAAAGATAAGAGTATAAAAAAACATTAGATTATTTTTTTTTAATTGATGTAGATGATTGCCAATTTTTAGAAACACGTCCAATAACAAATGCAATTATAAAAATAACTACAATAGAAATATAAAGAATTACATTATTATTAAATTCTATGCAAGTTTTTGGATTCATTATATTAATATATTATATTTTTTTTTCAAATTCCATAATTCTTTTATATAATTTTTTATTATCTTTTTTTAATAATAAAATTTGTTCTTCTAAATTTTTTATAATATTATCATTGTTATTAGTTGATATTTTTTTATATAAAATTTTATTATCTTTTTTCAATGATATATTTTCTTCTTGTAAATCTTTTATAATATTATCATATTCATCTTTTATTTCATCAATTGTCATTTTTTTATATAAAGTTGATGTATCCATTTGTACAGTCCATGTAATACTTCCATTACTTAATATAATATATTTATCACAATTATCTTTATTTTTTAATTGTCCCCCTAATCTAAAAACTTTTTTTAATTTACCAGAATTATTTTTATCAGGGGCTAAAGTAAAATATCGAATATGTGTCCCTATTGGAACTTTAAAAATATCTTCAATTTCTACATAATCTTCTAATTTATCCTTAATTTCTTCTTCAGTTAATTTATCTTGAATTGTATATTTTGGTCTAATATATCCATCTTTAGTTATTCTTTTAGTTTGATTATTCATTATTAATATATAATAATATTTTTTTAAATTTATATATAATTTATATATAAATTTAAAATTTATATAGAATTTAATAATTTTATAAAAATTTGTCGTTTATTTAATGTTTTTTTATGTTTCTTATATAAAATCCAATAATTATATATATATAATTTATATATAATATTACTTTTTAAAATATAATAAGATTTTCTTATATCTTTATTTTGAACATATTTTATTAAAAATCCTCCAGATTTTATTTTTCCATTATTATCTATAAATTTTATATGCATTCCTAATGGTATTTTATCTAAATTTTTATTATTAATATATTGATAATCTTTTAATTCTGTTAAATATGGTTCTTCATTTAATAATTTCTCTATTATTGACATTATATAATATAAAATCAATAAAAAATAATTGAAAAAATTTCTATTTAAATATAAATTATATTAATATTATTAATGGAAGAGAATAAAATATGGGCAAATTTAAATGATTCATATAATTTAGATGTTATATTAATAGAAAATGAAAATATTAAACAATATATTCCTAAAAAAAATCCAATTAAATATGAAAGTGATAATATTAAAATAGAAAATAATATTAATATGGAAGATATTATAAATAATATCTTAATTGATGATTATAAAAATTTAAATAAATTACAAATTTTAGAAAAACAAAATTTAGTATCATCATTTTTAATTAAATACTTTAGAAATTTAAAATCAGAAGAAATAATATGGTCTAAATTTAAACCATATTTAAATTGGATTTTAGAAACATCTAAATTTATATTAGATAAGACATCATTAAAAATTCAATCTTTTAAAGTAGATAAAATTTATAGAAGTTCATATAAATTTTGTGTAAAAAAAGATGAATGTGAAAATTTTTATGGTTTATTAATTAATAAAAAAATTAATAGATCATGTAAATGTTTAGGTGATCATTATGTTCATTATAAAATTATTAGTGATTTAACATGTTTATTTGAGGTATTAGATAATAATGAAAATGAATTAATTAATAATTTACGAATTTGTTTAGATACAATTAATTATGTAATACATCATATGTATTTAGAATTAAATAATTTTAATATATATTATTCAAAACAAGAAAATTTCAATATTAATAAATATTATATTGTACCACAAAAAAAATATGGATTTAATTCTTAGAATCATAATTTATAAAAATGTGATCAAAATTTGTCATAAAGTTTTGTGTTTTTTCTGGTTTATATTTTAAATATTCTTCAAAAATATCATCTGATAATTCTAAATTTATTTTATTTTCTAATTCTAATTTTTGAAAAATATTAAATTCATCAATAAATAATTCAGGTAATGATTGTAATGTCCTTTCACCATTAGTTATTTCTTCTCTTAGTTTAAAATAAATATCTTTATCTATTTTAAATTTATTTTTCATTTTATTATAATATTCTTTTTTATTTTCAAATTTTTTTTTTACAGATAAATTATTAGATTTTTTAATATATATTTCTTCTTCTTTATTTTTAATATTTTCTTTAATTTTATTTAAAAATTCATTTTCCGTTCCTTTAATATTTTTTAAAGTTTCAATTTTATCTTGAAGAATTTGTAATTCACAATTTATTTCATTATTATCATTATTATCATTATTATTATTATTATTTATTGTATCAGTATCAAAAAAATTATTTGGAATAAAAATATTTAATTCATTAGAATTACTATTATTTATTTTTTGTAATTTATCCACAATATCATTTATATAAATATTATTAAATATTATAGTATCATAATTATTATTAATTAATTGAAAATTTTTATTAAATATATATATATTATATATATTATTATCATTATATTCTATAATTTGAATATTATTAATTATAGAATTAATATTTAATAATTTATTATATCTATAAAAATTATAAATAAATTGTAATATATAATTATATGCAAATTCTAATGTTTCAAATATACCAAAAATTTCCTGTAAATCTTTTAATAAATAATGTGATTTATTCATTATAATATATGTATATATTATAATCTTTAAGCATTATTTATTAAATTATTTTTTTAAAGTAATTTAATATACTTAAACTCACAATTTATATATTTATATATATATATATATATATATATTAAAAAAATTGATTTTTTTATGTTTTAGAACTATATTATTAATAATTTATAAAATGACAACTACAACTGATTATATTAATATGTCTGAGGAACAATTTGATCAATTAACACATGATGAATTAACTGATTCATATACTGATCATGTCAATTTATTAGGAGATTATGTTATGAAAATGAATAATCTTGATTATAGAAGAAAAAAAATAATTAATATCTTAAAACAAAGAGCTGGAGAAGATTTTGATAAAGAAGATGTATCATCTTCTGATGATGAATCTGAACCAGAATATGATAATATTAATATTATAGATAATAAAAATGAAAAAATAAAAAAAACTAAAAAAATTAATGAAAAAGTAGATAAATCTAAGAAAACTAAAAAAGTTATAAAAGAAAAAGAACCAGAAGACGAAAATTGTGATAATCAAAAACAAAAAAAAACTAAAAAAGTTATTAAAGAAAAAGAACCAGAAAGTGATGATGATAATGAAAAACAGAAAAAAACTAAAAAAGTTACAAAAGAACCAGAAAGTGATGATGATAATGAAAAACAGAAAAAAACTAAAAAAGTTACAAAAGAATCAGATAGTGATGATGATAATGAAAAACAGAAAAAAACTAAAAAAGTTACAAAAGAATCAGATAGTGATGATGATAATGAAAAACAAAAAAAATCTAAAAAAATAACTAAAACAATTAAAAAAGTTATTAAAAAAGTTGTAGAAGAACCTGAACCTGAAGAATTATGTCCAGAAACTAATTCAGATTCAGAAAAAGAACCTATTAAAAAAGGGAGGCAATCTAAATCAAAAAGTGTTACCAAGAAATAAAATATCATGTAATTATATAGAAATTATTAATAATAAAAAGAAAGAAGATAAGTCAAAATCATTAAATTTTTTTCAAAATCTTTTTAATTTACAAACTGAATGCAAAAAACACGTTGAAAAAAAAGATAATAAAAAATATTGGTCAAATATATCTATTAATAAAAAAAGTAATTTTGATCTAATATAAATTTACAAAATGCTATTATTTTATTCTATTTATTTTATTTAATAATAATATAAAAATAATTATACTTATTTTTATATTAAAAAAAAATGAAAATTTTATTTATTTATCATAATTAGTTTATTATATATATAATTATGAATGATATATTAGAAAATATTATTAAAGAAAATTTTGAAAAATTTAATGATCAAAAAATTAAATTAATAAAAGATGAAATTAATAAATTTAAAAAAAATGATATCATCAGATTAAATAATCCTGAAAAAAAATGTGATAATTGTAATAAGATTGCAATATATATTTATAAAAATGAAAAAAATTTATGTTGGTATCATACTGCAATAATATCTAATAAATAATTTTAATAGTTATAGATAATAATTATTAAAATAAAAATATTTTAATCAAAACTTATTATAAATAAGTAAATAATCTTAAATTAACAATAATTTTTATATTAAAAATTTTGTTAATATATTAGTAAAATTTATATATACATATATAAATAAACATATAAATGAGTAAAAATAAATATTAATTTATAATTTATATTTTAGTACTTTTTTTGGATTTACCAACTTTTTTTGGTACTGCTTCAACAACTACAGATTCAGAAACTACAGATTCAGAAACTACAGATTCAGAAACTACAGGTTCAGAAACTACAGGTTCAGAAACTACAGCTTGTAATACTTCTTTTTTAGTTCTTTTAACTGTTTTTTTAGTAACTTTTTTAGTTCCTTTTTTAGCAACTTTTTTAGTTGCTTTTTTAGCTTTTTTAGTAACTACTTTTTCTTCTTGTTCAGATTTTTTAATTTTCTTTAAAATATTTTTATATTCTTTTACAATTTCATTATCTCCTACTTTATATTTAACAGGTTCTGCTAATTTAATTCTCTCACCTTCATATTTATGAATTCTTTTAGCTGAACCTTTTGTTGATTCAATTAACCAAAAAACAATTTTATCATCAGTACTTTCTTTTGCTTTTACTTTTGTTCTAATTATTTCACTTAAAGCTTTATTTGCTGCTTGATATGGTGAATCTCCATTATATCTACCATAAGAATCACCATCAAAACTTAATTTAACTTTAAATGATCTATTTCTTTTTTCTAATTCATTAGTTTGTTCTTGAACAGTTTCTACTTCTTGATTATCACTACTCATTTTATATATAATATATATAAATAATATATTTTTAAATATTTGAACGAATAAAAAATTAATATATTTTGTTTTTTCTATAGTATTTTTTAATATAAAATATATTATTAAAATAAAATATTTTAATTGTTCATGTATATTCATAAAAGTATTTTAAATTTAATATTATGACATAATATTAAATTATATATTAAATTTATTTATTATATAAAATTAAATAAATAAATTTATTATATAATTTAATATTATGCGATGATTATAAATGAATTTAAAAATTTTTGTTTAAAGAAGAATTATATATATGTATATATATTATTAAATAAATATCAAAATCATATTTTTGATATATATAAAAGATATATTATAAATACAACAGATAAAAATATATATATTAATCAAATATATGAATTAGCAAAGAATATTAATAATAATTATAATAATTTAATATTAAAATATTCTGATATTGATCAAAATAATTCATATGAAGATTATTTATTAAAATATAAAGATAATTATAATGATTTATATGAATTAATTGAAACAAAATATTTTAAAGAAAATTTAAAATCTCCTATACCATATGATATTTTATATCCATTAAATATTTATTTAAAAGAATCTATACTTAGTTTAAGTGAAAAAATAGGATTTCCGTCATTAATTGATTTATTTATTTATAATAATTTAAATATTAAATGTAATGATATAATTTTAAAACATTTTAAAATACTAAAAGTTATATCAATTAAAAATATTACACTAACAAAATTAGATAAAGATAATATAAAATTTTCAGATAAATTAATGAATCCAAATTTTTTTTTTAGAATAAATAATTCAAATAATAATATTGTCGTATCATGTTATGACTTATATATAAATAAAAAATATAAAATAGAAGGTATATTTCATGATGATTATTTAAATTTGAGTTCGAGAATAATGACTCAAATTTCATTTCCAGAAATATTTTTAAAAAAAAAAGAAATAGCCCAAAAAATAAATAATTTTTCAGAAGATGAATTTAATTTTAAAAATAAATATTTAAAATATTGTGATATTGGAGAAATAATTGTCAATTCAAATAAAGAATGGATTAAAATATTAGATAATGCATATAAATTTTATAAAAAATTATGTTCTAAAACCTTTACATCTATTATGCAAGATTTTTCTAATAAAAATAATAAACCTATGCATTTATTTAATATGATAAAGTATTTATTATTAGGTACAGAAGATCAAGTAAATATTGGTGGAATGTTATTTTTAATATTAAAAGATAAAAAAATAAATAATTTATATATATCAGATATTATTTATTTTGGATTAAATTTTGTTTCTCAAATTAAATTAAAAAAAATAAATATTAATTTAAAAGAAGAATTAGAAAAAATTAATGAAATAACATATGAAAATGTTGATTTAAAAAAACAAATTTTATTATTAAAAAATATGCCATTATATGTTAAAACTCTTTGTATTGAAAAAATTAATGAAATGAAATTAAATAATAATGATTATTATAAACAATTATTATATGTAAAAACTTTATTAAATTTCCCATGGCCTGAAAAAGATGAACTAATATTTAAAATTCAATCAAATGATTATCTAGTATGTGCAGATTTTTTTAAAAAAATTGAAAGTAAATTAAATTTATACACATTTGGACATACAAAAATTAAAGAACAATTAATTTTACAAATTGCTAAATGGGTATCAAATCCAAAATCTAATGGTTGTGCATTAGCATTAAATGGTCCTCCAGGAGTTGGGAAAACATTAATTGCAAAGTCTTTATCAGAAGCATTAGATATTCCATTTATTCAAATAACTTTAGGTGGTCAAAATGATGGAGAACTTTTACATGGTCATGGTTATACTTATTCTGGATCACAACCAGGATTAATTATTAAAAAAATAATAGAAGCCGGTACAACTAGATGCATATTATATTTAGATGAGTTAGATAAATCATGTGCAAAACATGGTTCAATAAATGAGATAACATCTATATTAATACATTTAACAGATACAAATATAAATTCATCATTTCAGGATAGATTTTTTCAAGGTATAGATTTTCCATTAGATAAAGTTATAATAATGACATCATATAATGATAGAAATAAAATTGATCCAATTTTATTAGATCGTTTTATTGAATTTGATGTTAAACCATATAATATTAAAGATAAAATATTAATTATAAAAAATTATATCATTAAAGAATTAAAAGAAAAAATAGGTTTTACATATGATATAGAAATTTCTGATAAAGATATTGAAAATATTATAAATGATTATACTATTGAAGCTGGTGTAAGAGATATTAAAAGAAAATTTGAATTAATTATTCTAAAATTAAATAAATTAAGATTAACTAATGAATTAGATAAATATTTAACTAATAATAAAATATATTTAACACAAGATATAATTGATGATATTTTAGATATATCATCAAAAATAGAAATTAAAAAAATAAATGATCTTAGTATGGTTGGAGTAATTAATGGATTATATGCAACAAATATTGGAACTGGTGGGATAACTGTAATTCAAATAGATAAACAATTTTCAACAGATAATAATTTTTCATTTAAATTTACAGGTTCTCAAGGTAAAATAATGCAAGAAAGTGTCCAATGTGCATTTACATGTGCCTTGAGATATTTACACGATAATGTAAATAAAGATATTTTAAAAAATATTAAAAAGAATTTTATTAATGGATTTCATATTCATACACCATCTACAGGAACAGCAAAAGATGGTCCATCAGCTGGATGTGCATTTGCTATAGGATTTATATCATTAATATTAAATAAACCATTTAATAATAAAGTTGCAATTACAGGAGAAATAGATTTAAATTCAAATATTACAAAAATAGGAGGATTAGAATACAAGTTAATAGGAGCAAAAAATGCTGGAATTAATCTAGTATTAATTCCTGAAGAAAATAAAAATGATATTGATGAAATTAAAAAGAATTATATAAATTTATTTGATGATAAATTTGAATGTATATTAGTAAAAAATTTAAGTGATGTCATTAAGTATTGTTTTTAATTAAAATATATAGTTTTTTAAATTTAACAATTTTTTATCTATTATTATATTATATGGAATCAAAATATTTAAAATATAAACAAAAATATCTTGAAATTAAACAAAAACAATTACTTAATTGTCCAATATCTACATAAAATTAATATATTTAAGATAACATAAAATCATTATTATAATTATAAATATTAAAAATTGATAATTGTAAATATATTTTTTAAAAAAATTTTCTTGATATTGATTTAAATAATAATCATACATCTCATTTATTGTTATTATTTTAGAATTATTTGATATACGAATTCTATTATGTAAATTATTTATCCATTTTATAATTATTTCTTTACATGATAAATCCATATCATTTAATTTTGTTTCTTCAATATATTCTGTAAAATGTATTTTACATTTTTCACATGGTAATAATGATTTTAATGATAAAAAAAATGATTTAAGTTCTTGTTGTAATTTATAATCAATTTGTGAAGGTAGAGATAAAATAATAGAATCAATAAAAAACCATCCATGAGGTCCCCATATTTTTGAATTTAAATTAATATTATTCATTATATTAAGATAAGAATTTTTTTTATATATATTTAATTTTATAATATGGATCATCTAAATATTTTAAAATATCAGAATTATATACAAAATCATTTTTTTCTATAATATTATCACATATATCTGTATTAAATATTAATTTATTTTTATCATATAATTTATCTACATTTAAATAAATATTATTTGAAAATTTATTATTAAATTTATTTATATCTATATATATATCTATAAATTCATTTTTATTTAATCTATAAATTGTAAATTGTACAATATTTTTTTGATATATTAAATATTCATCTATTGTTTGATATATATTTAATTTAATATTATATATATCACAATTTCTTATATTATTATTATTTATTGATATAATAATATCATTTTTTTTAAATATATTAAAATAATTTGTCATAAATTTTGGATAAAATGTATTTCGAATATTTGGTATATCATATATATATCTATAATCAAATTTATATGCTTGTAAATCTAGTTCTATATTTATATCTTTACGAGTTAAATGATATAATGGAATAATTTTTGTTTGATTATTATAATTAAATGATGTATAACCAAAAATATACAATTTATTATTTATAATATTATAAATAAGAGAACCATTATATGTATTTTTTAAATTAGATAAATAAAATAGTTGTTTTGGCAATAAATTATGAATTAAATTTTGTTTAAGTTTATTTTTTATTATAATAGTTTCATCAATATTTCCATATATTTTATATTCCATATTTTCATTTTTATGAAATCTATATTTTAAAAAATATATATCTTTACATTGTTCTTTATCTATTGTAAATTGTAAATAATCCCATTGTTTAGATTTTGATAATATATTTAATTTATATGATAACTCCCAATCTAAACCATTTGATTCTATTTGTTTATAAGATAAAAAACTTGCTTCTATAATACCATAAATATAATTAGTAATTATAATGTTTTTATTATATAAATTTAAACATAAACCACCACAAAAAAATTCTATATATTCAAAATTATCATTATAGAATTCTAATTTTTTAATTTTTATTATACCCGAAATCTTTTGTAATCTATTCATTAAATATTATAATTATATTTAATGAATCTATTAAATAATCAATTTTTTTTATAATCAATTATGTTAATATAAATGAATATAGTATAATAGATTAAAATTATTAAAATTCATATTTTTTTGTTTTTAATTATCGTACTCCAATAGATCTAGTAAATTTAGAATAAATATTTAGTTAAAATATCAACATTATTTCTTAACATTTATATATATATATTACTATATACACTAAAAAAAAGAATTTAAAATATTATTAATAATTTATATTTAATACCAATAATAATTAAACTAATTTTAATTAATCTATAAAAATAAATATTTTTTATATGCTATATTGTATAATATCTTGTATGTTATTTTGTTTAATATCTGTTCCTTGTATAATTATATTATCTGATATGCTATATTGTTTAATTTTATTAGTCACCTTTTTACGGAGTTCAAAAAAATTAAGATTATCTTGTTCATCTTGTTTATATGAATCATTTTTTGAAAATAATTTATCTGCAAAAAAATTCCTATATTCTACTAGTATAATATCATTATTATTATAACGTGAACTATAATTGTCTGCATTAGAATACTCATTTTTTGTTCTACTGTCTTTTATAGATTCAATAATTTGTGTATAATAATCCTCTAGTTTGTCATTTTCTTGTTTTAAAAGAAAACGTTTACTATAATTAATGATTTTTTCTTTAAAAAAATTATTTAATATTTTGTTAATAAAATAATCATAAGAATATGAGTCATATTGTTTACATAATTCACATGATCTACAAAATTCACATATTTTAATATGACTATTTGATTTTTTTTTGTTTTGTATATAAATAAATATATTATAAAAACTATTTCTTATCAAAAATATTCTGAAATCTTTTAAATAGCTATCTTGGTTTTCACTATTTTTAAATTGTACATATGTTATAAATAAATAAATAAATATTATTATCAAATGTATTATATATCCATTATAGAAATTATCAAATGCAATAATTTGATCCAGGTTTTGTCTTTCTAACGACATAACACAATTCTTAAAGACTAAAAAATAATTATCCATAAATGGTTCTTTTTTATCATTATTAAATTCTAAATAATTCATAACATTAAATAAATCATCTAATTCTACAGAAAAAGTTGCTTGAATTCGAAACCTAGCTTGATCAATAATTTGTGTTCTATACTTGTTTATATCTTCTAGCTTAGTATAATTAATAACATCATATGCTGCTGCAATATCATACACACCAGCATTCATAAATAATATACTATATTCTTCATTATATTCTGTAATATATATAGGTTGGTCTAGTCTTGGTCCTTCTCTTTCTAACGTAGATTTATATATTGAATTATCTACTATCTCTCTAGTGTAAGTTTCATTTGGAATAGTAACTGTTATATACGGACACTTATTAATTTCATTATCAATATCCACACCTTGATGAATATTTGTTATTTTACCTAAAAATATACCACTTGATCCTTCATCAGATTGAAATATATCATAAATTGCATCAATTGCTTCTTTTAATCCTTCTAAAATGATATTATCTCTTCTTATACGATTTGATGACCCACATTCTATTAAATCTTTTTGTCTAATTGTATATGTAAATTCACAACTTCGTACACCTGTCATATTACTAATTAAATCTATATTTAGATTAAATTCTGGTGGCTCGAAATTTTCTTGAATTTCTAATATTTCATTAGTATATTTATTATATTTATTACTATTATTAATATATAATTTAGAATATATATCTGTTGGTCTAAATGAAGATGTAACGGGACAATAATCTAGATTTAATGTTGCATTTATATTAAATATATTTGGTGGCGCAGTGTCATATTGAATAATTAATTTATCTTGTGGAGATTTATAACCATTACTTATTTGAATAGATTTTTCTATATCTCTAGTAGTTTTATTTAAATTTCTGACTTGTTTACTTGTTTTGTGTTTTAATAAACCAAATAAATTAGGACTCTCAAATTCAAAACCTATACTTAAAATTTTTTCTAATATGTTATTTTGTTCAATCAAACCTCCATTTAAATTAAAATATTTTAATTTTTCTTTTTCTTTTTCTTTTAAATTAATATATTTTAATTTTTCTTTTAAATAAATTTCTTTTATCATTATATAATAATAGGGAAAGAATATTTATTTTTATAGATTAATTTATAATTATAATATTTTTTTATAATAATTAATATTAGTTTAATTATTATAACTATTAAATATAAATTATTAATAATATTTTAAATTCTTTTTTTTGTATATATAGTAATATATATTTATTTTTATAAATTAAACGTAAATAAACTAAAACAAACATAACCATATAAAAAACAATGTTGATATTTTAACTAAATATTTATTCTAAAATTGCTAGATCTATTATTATTCGATTATTATTATCATTATAATTAAATAAATAGTGTAATAGTCCCATATATACAAAGTTCATATAATTTTTAATTTTTTTATCTTTTCTTGTGTAAATTCTATTATATGCTTTTAGAGATGCAAATAAATTTTCTATTTTATGTCTATCTTTTAATATTTCTTTCTCTGTTTTTGTATTCTGTATTTTTTGATTTTTTCTTTTTGGACAATTTAAAAAGCATAGCTTTTTAAATTTAACCTTCGGGAGTTATTATTGGTATTTTTTTATGTCCTAATTTAAATTTTTCTTGTGTGATATATCCTTTATCACCTATTAAATTAACTTTATGATATTTAAAATCAATTGGACGATTTAAAAAAGCTATGCTTTTTAAATCTAACCTTCGGGAATTGTATTTAACGTATTTTGAACATTTTTAATTTCATGTTTAAATGTATTCTTTTTATTTGGTTTAACATTAATATCCATATATTGTATTTCCGAAGGTTAGATTTAAAAAAGCATCGCTTTTTTAAATCGTCCTATTGGAATTTTATTATCATCACAAATAACTGTTAATGATGTAACATTTTTCTTTTTATATTCCACATTAATTCCCCGAAGGGTTAAATTTAAAAAGCATAGCTTTTTAAATTGTCCAATATTTTCAGAACCATATTTATTATTTGTTTTAGTTACATCAATAAATAAATTTATTAATTTATTATTTTTTAATTTACTTAATTTAAAATAGTTTTCTTTGATAAAATAATTATATGCTATTTCAAAAATTCCATCTTTAGACCATTTATTATATTCATTATAAATAGTTTTCCCCGAAGGGCTAATAAAAGAAAAACAAAGTTTTTTCTTTTATGTCCAATGATAAGGTTTATTATTGTCTGATTTTAATTTTTCCTCCGTAGGAGTTAATTTATAAAAAATAAAGTTTTTTATAAATGTCCTCCGTAGGAGTTAATTTATAAAAAATAAAGTTTTTTATAAATGTCCTCCGTAGGAGTTAATTTATAAAAAATAAAGTTTTTTATAAATGTCCTCCGTAGGAGTTAATTTATAAAAAATAAAGTTTTTTATAAATGTCCCAATTATTATAATCAGATAGCATTTTAATAAAACATTTAATATAATAGTCAAAACTATATTTATTTTCTACAATATGTAAAATATATTTTTTAAAATTCTGAAATGTTTTATCTTTCATATTAACATTGTTGTTAAAATAAATAATAACTTTTAAATTTATAATAATTTTTATAGATTTATATATTCTTTCCCTAATAAAAGATTAATTTTATTATTATATAATTTATATTAATTAATAAAATAAAAATAGTATAATATTTATAAATATTATATGGAGTTTTTTATAACCCATAAAAAATAAAATTAAAAAGCATTCACCTCAAAGAGTTAATTAATGTCAACATTAATACTACTTTTCATTTAACATCATTAATGATATTTCTTAAAAAAAGTTTAAGAAATAATTCATATTAATAATTATAATATTTTAAAATAGTAAAATAAGGTGACAGATTTTTGTTTTTTTTATTTATAAATTTGAAATTATAAAAATATAAATTATTAATTATAATTTATAAAATATTAAAAATAAATTACAAAAAAACTAATTTGTACTTTAATAGGTATAAATTTATATCTATTAAAATAAATTATAGTAATATAATAACGTCCTTAGTATAAATAGATACCAATAAAATTGCATTCATTTTTAATTAAATAATAATTTAAATATATCATATTATATAATATAAATATGACATATGATATTGGTGTTTTTATATTTCGCAGAGATTTAAGATTAGATGATAATTATGGCTTGGATCTATTAGCATCTAAATGTAAAATTATGTTACCTATTTTTATATTAGATATTAATCAAATAGTTATGACTAATAAGAATAAAAATTATTTCTCTAATAGTGCTGTACAATTTATTTGTGAATCTTTAATAGATTTAAATAAACAATTAAATGATTTAAATTCTAGATTACGATTATATTATGGTATTCCATCATTAATTTTAGCAGATATATTAACAAGAATAAATAAAGAATATGAATCTATTGCTGTTGGTTATAATTCAGATTTTTCAGAATATTCTGTAAAAAGAGATAATGATATGAAACTTGTATGTAATAAATTAAATATAGATATTATAGAAAATTATTCAGATTTTACTTTAAGACCAATTAATGAATTAATAAAAGATGATAAAATGGCATTTAAACAATTTGGAGCATTTTATTCTAATTCTATCAAAAAAGAACCAAATAAACCATTTAAATTTAAATATAATAATTTTATAAAAAAATCTTTTAAAATACAAAAAGAATATGAAATGGAAAAATTAGAGAACTTGTATGAATTTAATGAATTACTTGCTCAAAATGGAGGAAGAACTATTTATTTAGAAAAATTAGATTCTATAAAAGATTTTTCAAAATATAATGAAATGAGAGATATATTATCATATCAAACAACAAATTTATCTGCTGGATTAAATATGGGATGTATAAGTATTCGAGAAGCTTATTGGAAAATTAAAAAAAATTTAGGACCAAAAATACAAATATTAAAACAATTATATTGGAGAGATTTTTACTTATGTGCTTTTGCTTTTTTAGAAAATGCAAAAAGTCATAAAGTTCTTATGGATCCACGATATGAATTAATTAAATGGAAAGTAACATCAAAACAAAAAATGTTTTGGAAAAAAATGATTGATGCTAAAACTGGTTTTCTATTAATAGATGCAGGTATAAATGAAATGAAAACAACCGGATTCTTACATAATCGTTGTCGTATGATTCTAGGAGTTTTTTGGACTAAATATTTACAAATTCATATTCATAATCCAAAATATGGTTCTCAATGTGGATTTTCAAAATATCTAGTAGATGCAATTGGACCATCACAAAATAAAATGAATCATCATTGGGTATTAGATTTTGATTATCCGGGAAAGAAATTTTCAGCAAAAAATGCTCCATTATCTGGTAGACCTATGAATATATCTAATTTAATGATCAAGAAATGGGATCCTGAATGTTTATATATAAAAAAATGGATACCTGAATTAAAAGATGTAGATAATAAAGATCTATATAAATGGTCAGCAATTATTGCAAAGAAATATGATAATATACATCCATCACCAATGTTTGATGAGAAAGAACAGTATCAGAAATGGATAGATATGTGTTATGGGATAAAATAAGTTATTTAATTATTATTTATTGTTGCAATAGTTTTATTATGTCGATTACTAGATAAATGTTTATTGTAATAAGTAGGATTAAACATTATGCAATCACATATTTCACAATAATATTTATGTTTTAATTTTTCTTCTTTAGTTGAATGATATGATAAAATATGTATTTTAAGATTCCAATGACTTGAACCAATATAATTACATATAGTACATTCTATTTTTTTTTATTTTCACAATTTATCTGTTTTATATTTACAAAAAGTATCATAATCTTTAATTAAATTAATTTTTTAAAAAATCTCTTCAATATCAAACTTTATCATAATCATTTTTAATTTGATTTAAAACAAAATATTCATAAACAGAACCAACTTTTTGTATAAATTTTATATTAATAATAATAAATATTTTTTTCAGATTATAAATTTTTATTTTGGGGGATAACCCTTTAAATAAAAATCTAATATTGTATTATAATGGATTTTAAAACATTTTTAATAGAAAATAGCAATATAAAAAAATCATTTATAAATGATTTTTTTGAAATAATAAGAGAGGATTATTTTGAATTATCTGAAGAATTTTTAATAAGTTCTAATAAATTACAAATATGGTTATCTATATCATCAAGGAAAGATTTTCATGATACTATAAAAAGAAGTTATAAAAATAATATTGATTATATTATAACAAAACCAAATAATAAAGGTATTGGTAAAAATAATGAAAAAATATATATGTTAACACCAGATTGTGCTAAAATGATATTACAATCAACTAAAAGTAAAAAAGGCAACGAAGTTAGACATTATTTTATTGAGATTGAAAAAATGTTATATAAATATAAAGATTTAATTATAAAAAATTTAACTAAAGAATTAAATTTAGTTAAAAATAATCAAAAACCAAAAATAGATAATAAAATTAAAAAAATATATATTTTTAAAGCTTTAAATACTGAATTAACTTTATATAAAATAGGTAGATCAAAAAATTTAAAAAATAGATTAAAATCACATAATTCTCCATTAGCAAATGATTTAGAATTAATATTTGAATATGAAACAAATAATTTAAAACAAGTAGAGACATGTATTAAAGCATTAATGAAAAATGCTCAATATAGAAAATATAAAGAAGTTTTTCAAATAGATTTAGATATAATAAAAAAATTTATAAAAGAATGTGATAATAATATCAATTTAGTAAAAGAACATATTAAAAATCAAAATGGTGGTAAATTATTTATGTATATTCCAATATATGATTAAATCAAAAAAATATAGTTTTTAATGTGGATTTTCAAAATATCTAGTAGATGCAATTGGACCATCACAAAATAAAATGAATCATCATTGGGTATTAGATTTTGATCATCCGGGAAAGAAATTTTCAGCAAAAAATGCTCCATTATCTGGTAGACCTATGAATATATCTAATTCAATGATAAAGAAATGGGATCCTGAATGTTTATATATAAAAAAATGGATACCTGAATTAAAAGATGTAGATAATAAAGATCTATATAAATGGTCAGCAATTATTGCAAAGAAATATGATAATATACATCCATCACCAATGTTTGATGAGAAAGAACAGTATCAGAAATGGATAGATATGTGTTATGGGATAAAATAAGTTATTTAATTATTATTTATTGTTGCAATACTTTTATTATGTCGATTACTAGATAAATGTTTATTGTAATAAGTAGGATTAAACATTATGCAATCACATATTTCACAATAATATTTATGTTTTAATTTTTCTTCTTTAATTGAATGATATGATAAAATATGTATTTTAAGATTCCAATGACTTGAACCAATATAATTACATATAGTACATTCTATTTTTTTTTTACTTCCATTTCTTTTATGTTTTTCACAATTTATATGTTTTATCCAATCAGATGGTTTATCTGTTTTATATTTACAAGATTCACAATAATAATTTTTTTCATTATCCATTATTTAATTATATAATATATTAATATTGAGAAAAAATAATATAATAATATTATATTATTTTTATCTCAATATTATATTATTATAATGAGTTTACAAAATAATAATTTTTTTTTAGATATTTGGAATAATTTAATTAAAATTAATGAAGATAATGTATTTATTATCTTTGATAAAAAAGGTAATATATGGTTTGGATTGAAGGATTTAATAAAAGCATTAGGTTATAAATCATTATTGAATATTTATTGAATGAATATTCCAAAAGAATTTATTAATATAATTGAAAATATTAAGGTATCCCCATCGATGGGGATACCTTACAACTTTCAGCCAAAAACACAATTTATAAATGAAACTGGTTTAAATTTTATTTTAATGAAAAGTAATAAAAAAATAGCAAAAGATTTTATTAAAAAATATATTTCTGAAATTATGCCTGAAATAAGAAAAACTGGTGAATTTATACTAGATAAACAAAGTAAAAAGAAATTAGAAAAAATTAATAATAAATTAAACAAAATAAAACATGAGAATAAAGAATTAATAAATAATTTGAGAAATATAAGTTATCCAAAAGGTCCATCATTATATATAATAAAAAAAATACATAATAATAAAAAGTATTTTAAAATTGGGTATACAACAAATTTAGAGCGGTGCGTATTTTAAATGCCTGTTTTTAATCTTTATAAATTTTTAATATTCTATGTTTGCTAGATTTTTTACTATTTTTTTTCTTTTTATAAAAATCTTTATTATAAGCATAAGTAAGATAATTTTTATAATGTTCTTTTTTTATATTTTTAATAGATTTTGTAAGATTTAATTTCAATTCTTCAAAATTTTTAGATTTATATAACTTTAGATAATGTTTCATTTGACTAAAAAATTGTTCAATTGCATTAAGGCGTGGATGATATGGACGAATTTTTGATTTATTATATTTAATCTCGGTTTAATGTTTTTATATTTAAAGAATTGTTAATATATTATATTAGTAATGGTTAAAACCTTTAATGATTATGTTAAAAAATCTAAAGATATTCATGGTGA